>JADMIO011204618.1_pt1 | contig 66395 bp, 47 predicted proteins | sample 8958161 | NCBI WGS metagenome assembly JADMIO01 (sample SAMN16585339, study PRJNA669376) | soil metagenome | isolation source: Crop rotation soil | place: USA: Cullars Rotation, Alabama | collected 2011 | reverse complement strand
GCCGCGACTTCAAGTCACGTGAATTCCAAGCTTCGGATCCCACTGTGCTGGAAAGGCGGTCAACGGTGGTGACGCTGGTCCCGGCGCCGACCGCACCGTAGGGATTGATTTAGAGGCGCGGCAGGCTCGATCGATCCGACTAATCGCTCGTCAAATCGAGCACCTCGAGCAGCGCGTGCCCGACCGCGTCGAGCTGTTTCGGCGCGAGGCGCGAGAGGGGCCCGCGGACCAGCCGCCGGTTATCGATCGCGCGCACCTGATCGATCAGGGCGTCCGAATCCTTTTTCAACGAACCGGACGCTCGCACGCGAATCCGGAGGGGTTCGGCGTCGTCGACCAGCTGCGTGGTCAGCGGCACCACCAGCGTCGACGGATGCTCCGCATCGAGCAGCGCCTGCGCCTGAACCACCAGCACCGGATGCGTCTTGCCGGGCTCCGTGCCCCGCCGGGGGTTCAGGTCGGCGAGCCAAATCTCGCCGCGCTTACGCATCGACATCGCGCTCGATCGCGGCGAATTCCGCGTTGACGCGCAGGCTCTCGCCCCGGACCTTGTGAGAGGCGTCGCGGAGCCGGCGTGCCCGTAAGCGGGCGCGGGTCTCGCGGTTCATCTGCTCGAGCGCGCGCCGGATGTACTCGGCCCGCGTGAGCCGGAGCGCTTCCGCGTACCGCCCGGACGCCTCGAGTAGCTCTTCGGGAATCTTCAGGGAGATAGCTGCCATGGATATTCCTCTAAGATACTCCACAATGATATTACATCGTCTCACGACAGACCCGGCTTTTCGCGGACTGCGTCAACGGTATCCTCGAGAAGCACGGCGGCGTGCAGGGGCGTCGTCGCTGAATTCGAAAAGAACGGGCTCGGCGCGACGGTCAAGCCTGGTCCCAGAGGTGCCGGTTGACACGTCCTCTCTCCCGCCGGGATACTCGGTCGTAAGGTGTCTTCTTGAATCGACTGAAGCGGGCGTTCAGCGCCTTTTTTTCGATCCTCTTCCACGACGACGTGCCCGCCGCACCCGAGGCGCGGCCGGTCCCGCCGCCGGCCGCGACTGAAACGCGCGCGCCCCAACCGGCGGCGGCGCCGGCGAGCGATCAGCCGGACGGCGCGATTCAACTGCTGGCGCTCCTGCAGCGTGACGGACGCCTCGTCGACTTCCTGATGGAAGATCTCGCGACCTACAGCGACGCGCAGATCGGCGCCGCCGTCCGAGACGTTCACTCAGCCTGCCGCGATGCGCTGACGCGCTACGTCGCGCTCGAGCCGATTCTCTCCGGCAAAGAGGGCGAGCCGACCAGCGTCGCGACCGACGTCGATCCCGCCGCGGTCCGCCTGGTCGGCAACGTCACCAAACCGCCGCCGTTTCCCGGCACGCTGCTCCACCGCGGCTGGCGCGCGACGCGGATCGCGCTGCCACCACTGAGCGCGGTCGCCGGGCGCCGAATCGTCGCGCCAGCCGAAGTCGAGGTCGCGTAGTGGCCAAAGCGAAAACCAGAGCCGCCGAGCCACCGCGGTTCAGCGTCGGCATCGATCTCGGGACGACCAACTGCGCGATCGCCTGCGCCGACATCACGGCGGTCGAGCCGACGAAACCGATCGAGGTCCTGCCGATCCCTCAGCTCGTCGAGGCCAATGAAGTCGCGCCGCTCACGCTGCTGCCCTCGTTTCTGTATCTCGTCGGCGATCTCGACTTTCCCGAGGGCAGCCTGCACCTGCCGTGGGACGACAGCAACCGGCCGCCGCAGATCGTCGGCGAGCTGGCGCGCAAGCGCGGCGCCGAGAGTCCGGCGCGCCTCGTCTCGTCGGCGAAGTCGTGGCTCTCGTACGCCGGGGCGAACCGTACCGGGCCGATCCTGCCGGCCGACGCGCCTCAAGAGATTCCGAAGCTCTCGCCGGTCGCCGCGTCGTCCGCGTACCTGCAGCACCTGCGGCACGCGTGGAACGCGCGGATGGCGGCCGACGATCCGGCGCTGGCGCTCGAGCACCAGCAGGTCTTCCTCACCGTGCCGGCATCGTTCGACGAGGAAGCGCGGCAGCTGACGCTCCGTGCCGCCGAAGAAGGCGGGCTCGCCAACGTCACGCTGCTCGAGGAGCCGCAGGCGGCCTGCTACGCATGGATCGACGGCGCCGGCGAACGCTGGCGCCGGCAGCTGCGCCTCGGCGATCTCGTGCTGGTGTGCGACATCGGCGGCGGCACCACCGACTTCAGCCTGATCCTGGTCGGCGAGCGCGACGGCGACCTCACGCTCGAGCGCGTCGCGATCGGCGATCACATTCTGCTCGGCGGTGACAACATGGACCTGGCGCTGACCCGGGTCGCGCAACAGCGCCTCGAAGCCGACGGTCACCGCATCGACACCTGGCAGCTGCGGACGCTGTGGCACCGCTGCCGGATCGGGAAGGAGACGCTTTTCGCGCAGCCGGACAAAGACGAGCATCCGGTCACCGTGCCCGGCAAAGGCACGCGCCTCGTCGGCGGAACGCTGCGCACGACGCTGCGGCGCGCCGATCTCGATCAGGTGCTGCTCGACGGGTTCTTCCCGGTGGTCGACTTCACCGACATGCCGTCGCGCCGCCGGCAATCGGGACTGCAGGAGCTGGGGCTTCCCTACGCGGCCGACGCGGCGGTCACGCGCCACCTCGCGCGCTTTCTCGCGCGGCAGGCCGCCGACGGCACGGCGGCGATTCGCCGCGGCCCGAGCGGGCTGGCGTGCCCGACGCACGTGCTGTTCAACGGCGGCGTGATGAAGGCCGAGCGGCTGCGGGCGCGGACCGTCGAGGTGCTGAACCGCTGGATCGAGCACGAAGGCTTCGCGCCGCTCGATGCCGGGCACGTCCTCGACGCGCCCGATCTCGATCACGCCGTCGCGCGCGGCGCCGCCGCCTACGGCCGCGTGCGCGCCGGCGGACGTGGCGTGCGCATCCGCAGCGGTGCGCCGCGCACCTACTACATCGGGATCGAGAGCGCCCTGCCGGCGGTCCCCGGTTTTCCGGCGCCGCTCAAAGCGCTGTGCGTCGTCCCGTTCGGCATGGAAGAAGGCAGCAGCGCCACGATCGCCGGACGTGAGTTCGGCCTGGCGGTCGGCGACACCGCGGAATTCCGCTTCCTGAGCTCGACGATCCGCAAGAGCGACCACATCGGCACACTGATCGAAGACTGGGGCGACGATCTCGAAGAGCTCGGACCGCTCGAGGTCACGCTGACGGCGCGCGACGACCGCGAGCGCGCCGGCCTGATCCCGGTGACGCTCGAGAGCCGCGTCACCGAGACCGGCACGCTGGAATTGTGGTGCAAGGAACGGGACGGCGACGGACGCTGGAAGCTCGAGCTGAACATTCGTGAGCCCGAAGGCTCGAGCGTCGCGGGACTGAAGATCTGAGCGCGCCTCTCGACGCCTCGGCCGATTCCCCGTTTCTCGTCGCGATCGATCTCGGCACCACCAACTGCGCCGTCGCCGCCGTCGACACACGCGCGCGGCGGCCGCGCGTGGACGACGTCTCGATCCCGCAGCTGATCGAACCCTCGGTCGTCGCGCCTCGCCCGCTGCTGCCGTCGTTTCTCTACTTCCCGGAAGCGCACGAGATCGAGCGCGGCGAGGTCGCGCTGCCGTGGGATCCGGCGCCGACGTCGATCGCCGGCGAGCTGGCGCGCGAGCGCGGCACGCTCGCACCGGCCCGCCAGGTCGCGTCCGCGAAATCGTGGCTCGCGCACCCCGGCATCGATCGGCGCGCCGCCATTCTGCCGTGGGGCGCCGCCGCGTCACCTCGCCTCTCGCCGGTCGCCGCCTCGGCGCGCTACCTGATGCACCTCCGCGACGCTTGGAACACGACCGTCGCGGCGGCGGACGAGACGCTGCGGCTGGAGCGCCAGCGGATCGTGCTCGCGGTCCCCGCGTCGTTCGACGATGAGGCGCGGGAGCTGACGGTGGAGGCGGCGCGCGAGGCGCGGTTCGCGCAGCTGACGCTGCTCGAGGAACCGATCGCCGCGTTCTACGCCTGGATCGCCGGACACTACGGCGCGCGATCGGGCCGCGCCAGCACCATGCGTCTGCCGCGCGCCAGCCCGCTCGCCGACAACCGCGTCGTGCTGGTCTGCGACGTCGGCGGCGGCACCAGCGACTTCAGCCTCATTCGCACGCGGATCGAGCACGGCGCGCCGGCGTTCGAGCGCCTGGCGATCGGCGATCACCTGCTGCTCGGCGGCGACAACGTCGACCTCGCGCTCGCCACGCTCGTCGAGCGCCGGCTGACGGAGTCGCGGCCGGATGTACGGCTCGCCATCACCCAGCGCGCCGCGCTGCGCCGGATGTGCGGCGCCGCGAAAGAACGGCTGCTCGGCGACGCCGCGCCCGATCGCGTGGCGATCACGGTGCTGGGCGCCGGTCGCTCGGTGATCGGCGCCGCGATGACCGCCGATCTCACCGCCGACGACGTGCGGCGTACGCTCGACGAGTTCCTGCCGGTGACCGCGCCCGGCGAAGTCGCCGCCGCCAGGGACCGGCGCGCCGGCTTGCGCGAGCTCGGCCTGCCCTACGAGACCGACCCGGCGATCACGCGTCACCTCGCGGCGTTTCTCGCGCGGGCCGCGGCCGCGACGGACCGCACCGCGCCCGACGAATCCGACGCGAAGACGCCCCCCGCGATCGTGCCGGTCGGCGGACGCGCGATGGTGCGTCCGGATCTCGTCCTGTTCAACGGCGGCTTCTTCACGCCGCAGGAGGCGCGCGATCGGATCGTCCGCGCGCTCGCCACCTGGTTCGGCGACGCGCCCGGCGTGTTGACCACGAGCCACTTGGAATCAGCGGTCGCCGTCGGCGCCGCGACGTACGCGCGCCTGCGCGCCGGCGTCGGGCGCGCACTGCCGATGGTGCAGGCCGGCAGCGGCCGCGCGCACTACATCGGCCTGCGCGCGCCGAGCGCCGACGCGGCGATTCCCGCGGTGTGCGTCGTGGCGCGCGGGACCGACGAAGGGACCGAGCTCCGGATCGAGCACCCGTTCACCGTCGCGACCAACCGCCCGATCGCGCTCGCGCACTACAGCTCGACGCTGCGGTCCGATCGCGCGGGCGACCTGGTGTCGCTGATGCCGGGCGGCGATTCGCGCGAGCACGCGCCGCTCGTCACCACGCTCCGCTACGGACGCAAGTCGCGCCAGCTGGAGCTGCCGGTGCGGCTCCGCGTGAAGTTCACCGAAGTCGGCGTCCTCGAGCTGTGGTGCGAGTCGGAGGTGAGCGATCACCTGTGGCGTCTGCACTTCGAAGTGCGCGGCGGGCCGGACGACGAAGACGGCGATCCGCAGACCGCGGCGGATCCGGCCACCGACGACGGCGGCGCGACGGCGGCGGCGGATGCGGTGATTGCCGACGATCTCGTGCGCGCCGCGGAGCAGGCCATCCGATCGGTGTTCGAAACGCCCGGCGCCGCGGTCACGGCGGAGACGCTGGTGGCGTACATCGAGCAGACGATCGGATTCGGCAAGGCGGCGTGGCCCGCGCCGGTGATGCGACGGTTCGCGGACGTGCTGATCGAGGTCGCCGCCGGCCGGCGTGCGTCGGCCGCGCTCGAAGCGCGCTGGCTCAACCTGTTTGGATTCTGCGGTCGCCCGGGGTTCGGCGCGGCCAAAGATCCGTGGCGGATCGGCGAGGCACGGAAGATTTACGCGGCGGGTTTGGCGTTTGCCAACGCCATCCAGAACCGAGCCGAGTGGCTGGTGCTGTGGCAGCGCGTCGCCGGCGGCTTCTCCGCCGAGCAGCAGCGCGAGCTCGCCCAGCGCGTGCTGAGCGATGTCGGGCTCGGCGCCCGGAAAGGCGCGCGGCTGAGCCCGCAGTTGGAGCGTGAGAGCTGGCGGCTGCTGGCGAGCCTCGAGCGGCTCGACGCCGCGTTGCGCGTCCAGATCGGCGACGAGCTGGTGCGCCGCATCCGCCGCGATCCGGGCAGCGCCAGCCTGCTCTGGGCGATCGGACGACTCGGCGCGCGGGCGCCGTGGTACGGTCCGCTCACGAGCATCGTGCCGCCGCACGACGCCGGTGAGTGGCTCGACCAGCTGTTGGCGATCAAAGTGATGAAGGCCGAGCTCGCGGCCGCGATCGTGCAGATCGCCGCTCGCGCCGGCGATCCGCTGCGCGATCTCGACGAGGAGCGGCGCGCGCGCGCGCTGGCGCGGCTGCGCGACGCCAACGTCGACCGCGACGCGTTACGCCCGCTCGAAGAAGTGGTGCCGATGTCGCCGCTCGACGTCAACCGTGTGTTCGGCGAGCCGCTGCCGCGTGGACTGAGCCTCGTGCTCTCACCACGGTGATTCGCATTCGTCGCGCAGGCGAAGGTGTGATGCCGAGCTAGACCAAGCGAAGCTGGCCTCCAGCTTGCTCTCTCCTTATGGTCGCGTTTGAGCGACCGAAGGAGCGTCATGAAAACACGAATCGTTTTCCTGCTCGCCGCTTCCACACTGCTGTTCGTCGGTCCGGCCTCGGCCCAGTCGCGCGACCCGTTCTACACCGATTTCAGCGCCAACTACGACCTCGTGTATCACGAGCCCGGCTCGACCAGCAACGCCGGCGCGCACTTCGACGTCGCCAGCACGTTCAAGCGCGACGTGCCGTTCATCGGTCCGGTGGGCGACGTGGGCTTCAGCCACTTCGACGGCGGCACCGTGGCCGACGTCATGGGCGGCCTTCGCATCCGCGCGAACACCGACTATTTCGTCCTGCCGTTCGCGCAGGGACTCGTCGGCCTGTACCACTGTGGCGTCTGCGACGTCAACGACTTCGCGCTGCAGCTCGGAGGAGGCGTCGATTTCCGTACGGCGAGTCCGAGCTTCCGCGTTCGCGTGCAGTTCGACTACCGCCGCGTATTCGACTCGGTGGCCAGCTTCAACGCCGCCCGCTTTTCGGCTGGCATCGTGCTGCCGCTGAACAAATAGAGCAACAGGCCAATCATGAAGAGCAGATTCGCGACCGGAACCGTCGCACTGGCCATCGTCGCTGGGCTCGGGGGAGGCGTACTCGCGGACGGACAGTACCAACGTGACGATCGCGCGGGGCAATACGCCGGCTCACTCGATGCACGGCAGCATGGCTACGAGCACGGCTATCGCGACGGTGCCGACCGTGGCCGTCAGGATCGGGATCGCCATCTGCCGTACTCGCTCCGACCGAACGACTATCAGAACAGCGCTCGCGGATACGAACCGTATCTCGGTGATCGGGGGCAATACCTCACCGGCGTCCGCGACGGATACCGTGCCGGCTATGACGATGGCTATAAGGGTCGCATCGGGCGCTACGGTCAGATCTACGGACGTCCGGAAGGCGCGATACCCGCGCCTCCGGTGAACGACCCCTACACCGCACGTTCGTGGGGCTCACACGACATGGCCTACGACACGGGCTATCGCGACGGCGTAACCGTCGGAGAGCGGGATCGGCAGCGCTACGCCCGATCGAACTATCGCGACAGCGATGTCTACCGCAAGGCCGATTCCGGCTACCAGCCTCGCCTCGGCGACAAGAACGCGTATCGTCTCCAGTACCAGGACGGCTTCGAGCGCGGCTATCAGGATGGCTACGGCCAGTCGCGATCGATGACCGACCGAACGGGCACTTACCTGCCAGATTCGCGTGACGCTCGCGGCATCGGCACCCGTGGGCAGATTGGGACCTCCGGTCAAGCCGGCTCGCGATCGATCACGGTTCCAGGCAACCGCCAGTGGACCGCGACGAACATCCGGGTGAACGAAGGCGATGTCATTCGCTTTCAGACGAGCGGCGAGGTGCGCTTCAGTCCAAACGCCGCCGACAACGCGAGCGTGGCCGGATCGCTGGCGCACAAGTACGTTCCGGGTGCCCCACTGCCGCGCGCCCTCGCCGGCGCGCTGATTGGCCGCATCGACAATGGCGCGCCGTTCGGCATCGGCGATCAAACGTCATTGACGATGCCAGCAACGGGCACGTTGTACTTGGGCATCAACGACGACAACGTCGGCGACAACAGCGGGCAGTTTCAGGTCGTGCTGTCGCGGTAGGTGGACATGCTCAGAGAACCCGCGGTTTCGATCGTCGAAACCGCGCAGCAATCGGCCGTCCTTCAGCGGTGAAGTCACGCGCGAAATCGAGTCCGGTCTTCCCGCAGATCCTCGATCCCTGCCGGGCGCAATGATCGTAACATCCCAGTCCGTTCGGTGGTGTCGCACCCGCTGTGCGCGCTCATGCTCCTGGAGGACGTCATGCTGAAGGGATTTCGTGATTTTCTGATGCGCGGCAACGTCGTCGAGCTCGCGACCGCCGTCATCATCGGCGCCGCGTTCGGCGCGGTCGTCGACGGCCTGATCAAAGGGATCATCGATCCGCTGATTGCGGCGCTGTCGCCTGGCGACGTCAAACAACTCGAGAACGCGTTTGTCTTCGGCCCGTTGCACTTCGGCCTGGTGCTCTCGGCGATCGTGAACTTCCTGTTGAAGGCGGGCGTCGTCTACTTCCTGATCGTCCGGCCATTCGCGAGCGTCGCGACGCGGCTCGCGGCGCGGACGGCGCCGCCACCCGACGTGCAGCTGCTGGCCGAGATCCGTGACTTGTTGAAGACCCGGAACGTTGCGGGTGTGTAGGATCGAGTTGCCTTTCGCTGACGATTTGTGCAACATACGACACGCGTCACAGGTCTCTGCCCCACCACGTCACCTGAAGGGAGAATGGCCGTGCTGAAAGCCACCACCGACAAGATCTCCTTCGAGGGCCCGCTGGATCCCGAGTTCAACGAGTTCATCGGTCGCGAGTTCACGGAGATGCGCAGCCGCGTGCGGACCTTCATGCGGGCACAGTGCCGCGCCATGGAGCTGCTGCGTGATGCGGCGATGAAGGGCGACAAGCAGGCCATGACGCAGCTGATGCTGAAGGAGAAGTCGCGCTCCGCACTTCAGGTGGCCATCCGCGCCGGCCGCACGAATTTGGAGACCCACTTCAACCTGATCGGCAAGACGTAATCGCCGCGCGCGTGGACGCCCTCGCCGCTCACACCGCGGCGTGCCCGCCAGCCGTGGACGCCGGGGCGTACTTCCACGTCACGATCGCGAACGGCCAGAGGGTCACCGCCGGCACGCCCTGCGCGCGAATCGTCCCGAGCGGACGCACGCGAGAAAATCGGGCTGCCGGTGATCCGTTTGCCGAATGGCGCTGGGACGGCACCTCCCTCCGCATCGTCGCGGATCGATACGGCATCTGCCCGCTCTTCTACGTCGACGGCGGGCACGAGTTCGCGGTCGCGCGATCGATCGACGCCCTCCTCGCCATCCGCCGGAGCGCCGCGCTCGACCACGATGCGGTCGCGGCATTCCTGCGTCTCGGGTTCTTCCTCGACGAAGACACGCCGTTCCGCGCCATTCGATCCCTCGCCCCGGCGGCTTCGATCGAATGGCAAGACGGCCATCTCCGCGTCTCGACCAGCCGTCCGCCGGCGTCGCCGCTGCGCATCTCACGAGCCGCGGCCATCGACGGCTACGTCGATCTGTTTCGGCAGGCGATCGCGCGCCGGCTGCCCGACACCGACTTCTACCTGCCGCTCAGCGGCGGCCGTGATTCCCGCCACATGCTGTTCGAGCTCGCACGGGCCGGCCGTCGGCCGCGTCTCTGTGTCACCGTGGATCGACACCGCCTCGGCTACGAAGACGAGCGCGACGTCGCGCGCCACGTCGCACGCGCGGTCGGCGTCGAACACCGCGGGCTCGGCGCCACGCCGTTGGGCATCGCGCCCGATCGGTGGGCGATCCGGCAACAGCAGTACTGTTCCGACGAAGGAGGATGGTACAAGCCATGTGCGGACCTCCTCCAACGCGACACGACGGCGAGCTACGACGGGATCGGCGGCGACATGTGGGCGGAGTGCTCGTTCAACACGCCGGCCCAGTCCGATCTCTTCGGCGTGGCGGACGCGAACGAGATCGCCAGGAGGCTTCTCGACTACTGGCGGCGGGACGCGTACATCGACGTGTTGTTGAGCGCGCCGGCGTACCGTGAGATGAGCGGCGAGCGTGCCATCGCGCGCGTGGCCGAGTCGGTCCGATCGCACCAGGCCTCACCCAATCCGCTGGCATCGTTCTATTTCTGGAACCGGACGCGCCGGAAGATCGCGCTGATGCCACTCGGCGTCCTGTCGCGCCTCCACGTCCACTGCCCGTTCCTCGACGGCGACCTCTTCGACTTCGTGTCGAACCTTCCCGCGGACGTCATGCGGCGCGGCTCGTTTCACACCGACGTCGTCGCCCGCGCGTTTCCTGAACTGGGCCACCTCCCGTATTCGAGCGCCGGCCAGGGACGGCAGCGCGCATCGGATCTCGGCGCCAACCTCGCGTACGTCGCGGGCTTCCTCGCCCACGGGTCGCTCGTGCCGGCACGGCGCTTGGCGCGAAGCACGCTGTTGTCGCCATCGCTGTTGACCACCCTCCGCAAGTCGCCGACTATCCGATTCGCGCGTCGAGCGATGACGCTCGCGTTGTACTTGCTGGAGCTCGAAGAACGCGCGTCCGGTCACGCGTCGTAGCACGTCGATGTCGAGCCAACTGTTTTCGAAGGACTCCGCCGCGGCCGGCGCCGCCGCGGGCGCGCGCGTCGGCGTCGTGCTCACGCACTACGAATGCGAGCGATTTCTCTCTGACGCCGTGCGGTCCGTGCTGGCCCAGACCTACCGCGATCTCGCGCTGTACGTCGTCGACGACGCCTCGTCCACGGACGCCTGGATCGGCGCGCTCGAGGAGTTTGCCGGCGATCGCCGCCTGGTGCTGCTGCGCGCGCGGCAGAACGTCGGCCACTATCGGCTGAAGAACGCGCTGATCGGATGCCTTCCCCATCCGTACATCGCCTTCCAGGATGCCGACGACGTCAGTCGCGACGATCGCATTCGTCGCAGCCTGCGGCTGATGGCGATCCTTCGCGCCGGCATCGTCGGCTGCAGTTTCCGGTACGTCGACGAGAACGGCCAGGCACTGTCGAACAAACGCATGCCGCCGATCGCGAACGGCGCGATGCGGGCAGGCAAGTCGTTCGTCTGCCTCCATCCATCGACGCTGGTGAAGCGCGAGGTGCTCGAGCGGCTCGGCGGCTTCGACGGCACCGCGCGGATCGCGGCAGACACCGATTTCTTCCTGCGCGCGCGATATGTCTGCCGCATCGCGAACACCTTTCGCGTGCTCTACGACAAGCGCGTGCGGCCGCAATCGCTCACGATGAGCCCGGACACCGGCTTCGGCTCGGACGTGCGAAATCAGTACGCTCGCGACGCTCGGTTGCGCGAACGACTGAGGCGCGATGCGTCGACCACGGAGGAGCGCGACCGGTTGCTGATCGCGCCGGCCAACGACATCAAGGCGGAAATCTTTTCGGTCAGTTCGTGACGTCGGTAACGCGATCGCCGGGTCGGATGCAGCACGCTACGCGAACGGCTGTGGCGCGCACCATGTGGTCACGTCGAGCGGCGCGGAGTTCGGCCGGGCAGTCGGAACGGCCGCCGTGCTCCTCGAACGAAGCCCTTCCCGCTCTTCGACGATGTCGTCGAGCAGCGGCGCGACGAGCTGCAGCAACTCGTCCGCCATGGACGACGGCGGCCGGTTGGTTCGGAAGGCCCGGGCGAACGCCTCGTATCGCGATCGGTCGATGCGGGTGGGCAGCCGCACGTCGTCGTCGACGATCGCCGCGAACGTTTGCAGCACGTCGAACGAGCGATCGTTCAGCCGGTCGACCAGCCCCACCGCCTGCCGCCGGTCGGCGCGCTCGAGCAGCGGGAGCGACTCCGCGATGTCGAACGTGAGGTCGTTCGCGTGCGCCATCCACCGCTCGCCAGCGGCTGCAAACAGGCCGAGCGTCACGTCGGCGTAGTCGACGTCGCCGGCACGGCTACGCGACGGCCGCGGGCCGTGCCACATCGCCTCGGCGCCGCCGTCGAGACTGCGTCCGTACTTGCTCTCCGGCAGCACCTTGAGCGAATTGTGAAGGTAGCAGACCTTCGAGTACAGCGGCGCGTCGGTCAGCGGCAGCCGGCCCGCGTCGTCAATCCTGTCGAACAGCGTCGCGAGCGCATCGTCGTCGTCCGGCACGGGAGAGAGCAACGCGTCGCGACGCGCGAGGAATCGCACGTTGTCCACGAGCTCGGCCCGCGACATCAGCGGATCGTAGGTGATGAAGGTCGCGCGGATGTCGATCCCGAGCGCTGACAGGACGCGCAAGGCGCGCACGGCGTCCTCGACGCGGTGCCCTTTGACGAACCTGACGAGCGCCGATTGACACCCCGATTCGACGCCGAGCAGGATTCGTTGCAGTCCCGCGCGCCGGCAGGCGCGCAGCGCACGCCATCTGCGCACGTGCCATGCGCGGTCGCGGCCCGGGTCGTAGATGTTGTCGACCCGCGTGTTGATCTCGAACGGCTGCGCGCACTGGGCGTCCTGCAACGCGCGCGCGAATGCCTCCAGGCGCTCGGTCGTCCCGTCGCCGGCGCCGATGAATTCCTCGTCGCACAAATAGATCCGCTGGCGCATCGCGGGATTGGCCGCCAGGATCCCCGCGGCCTTCTTCATCCACACGGCCGCGCGTCCGGCGTCGAGCCCGCGCCAGCGGCGCGTCTTGTGATCGCGCGGACAGAAGGTGCACGCGTTCCAGGAGCAGCCGCGGCTCATCTCGAGCATCAGCGCCCCGCCGCGCCGGGCCACGACCGGCAGAGAATCGAGGGCCGGGAACGGCAGACGCGCGCTCGGATACTCGCGCAGCGGATTGCGCCGGATCGCGCCAGCCGCGGCGTCCACGTACACCGCCGCCGACACGCCGCTCAGCGGCCGACGTCCCTGGAACCAGGACAGCAGATCGAGCACGAACTGCTCGCCCTCGCTGTTGCAGACAATCGCGTCCGGATAGCGCGCGAGCAGATCGTCCGCGAACAGGTGCGCCACGTAATTGCCGGCGAACAGAACCGGGCGCCGCCGCAGTCTCGGCATCACCGCGGCCACCAGCGCGTGAAAGCTCGCCAGCTCGCCGAAGTCGATGGAGACCCCGAGCAGGTCGGGCTCGAATTGAGCGGCCGCATCGACGATCGCCGCCATCGAATCGCCGAGCCGTGCATCGCACACCGTGACGTCCGCCTTGATGCGCTGGCGCAGCGCGGCCGCGACGCTCGCAATCCCCAAGACCGGCATCGCCGTGTGGTGGAAGACGGGCGGCTTCAGCCCAACCAACAGCACTCGCGGGAGCTGAAACCGGCGACGCACGTTGTCGGTCGCCGGGATGCGGCACACGGCCGCGTGTACGCGCTCGAGGCCGCCGGCGAGCGAGTCCTCGCGCAAATCGGCAACGACGGCCGAGTCCTCGCAGGGTTGATCGAGCGACACGACGAACACCGAGCCGGCCGTGACGATGACGATGTGGCGATCGTCGTCGTCGCCGCCGACGCTGATGTCGACGGATGCCGGAGACTGGGCCCACGGCGCGTCCGGCATCGCGGCGATGGCGCGCGACACGTCGGCTGCGGGCGTCGAGGCGACATACGTATCGCGCAGCCGATCGAGACTGCTGCCCAACCACCGCGCAATATTTCGTTCACAGTCGATGGTCATCGCACCTCACGACACCGCCGCTCGAGGGAGAGCCGGCGCGTACGCCATCGCATCGTCGAACACGAAAAGGTCCACGTCGCCCGGTGCGAAATCTTGGAGAACGTCGGCAGGCGTATACGCCATCGCCCGGTTGTGCGCGTTCAGCGACGTGTTGATCAGTCCGGGAACGCCGGTCCGCGATTCGAACTCGCACAGCACGGCGTGGAGCGCGGGATTGGCGTCCGGCGCGAGCGTCTGAATGCGCGCCGTTCCATCGACGTGGATGGCTTCGGCCAACCGCGGGTCCGCGACCGCATACGTGAACAGCATGTGCGGCGACTCGGGAGCGCCGCCAAACGCGTCGCGGAACGCGGACAGCGTCATCACCGGCGACAGCGGTCGGAACGACTGCCGCCCTTTGAGCCGTTCGCTCACGCGCTGCTTCATGCCAGGCACGGCCGGGCTCGCGAGCAACGATCGATGTCCCAGCGCCCGCGGACCGAGCTCGGCGCGTCCGCGCATCCACGCGACCACGCCTCCCCTCGCCAGCACGGTCGCGACGGCGGCTGGATCGAACGGCACCGCATCGAGGCCGGCGTGGTCCATCGACGCGAGCGCGTCGCCGGCCGACACGGCGACGCCATTCGAACACACGTCGAACGGCGCCGGCGTCACGCCGTTGATGGCGAGCGCGTACAGGGCCGCGCCGAGCGCCTGCCCCGCATCGTTGCACGCGGGCGGGATCGCGATCGCGGGCGTCAGACGCGAGCGCAGCCGGGCGTTGAGGAGCACATTCAACGCGCAGCCGCCGCCGAGCGCCAGCGCCGCATCGACGCCATGGCGCCGCAGCCGGTCGGCGAGATAATCCTCGACGGCGCCGGCGAACAGATCCTGAAGCGTGCTGAACGCCGCGCTCATGTCATCGAAGCCGCGGCCGAAGCGAGGGTCGGAGACGAGCGTGTCCAGCGCGCGCTCCTGCGCCGCGCGCGGAGCGTCCTGACACCGCTCGGGAATCGCCAACAGCAGATCTCGCCAGACATCGCTCGGTCCCGAGTATCCACAGAGCGCCATCAACGTGCCGGCCACTCCGGGGCCCAGACCGAAGCCGAACGCGAAACCGAGCGCGCTCCACCCGAACCCCGTTCCGTACCACGGCAGCGCGTCGGCATCGACGAGACGCAGCATGCCGTGCTCCCGCAGGAACAGCGAGTTGCGCGAGAACGTGCCCTTGCCCTCGTTGACGAACGCGAGGCAGCGATCGATCGGCTGGTAGTGACACGCGAGCTGCGCGTGGCCCGCTTCGTGCGCGACGATCAGGCAATTGATCGTCGAGCCGAGCCCATCGCACGTCGTCTCGACGTGGAGCTGCCCGCGTCCAATCGCCTCGGATGCCGCATCCAAATCGCGGACGTGCATCAACGAGGGGCGGACGTTCGTGCTGAGCGCAACCAGGTCGACGTCCGATGTGCGATAGCCGAGCTCCTCGGTGAAATAGCGCAGCGCGACGTCGACGCGATGATCGTGGCGGCAGCGTGTGAGCCGCTCGGTTTCGATCGCGAACACGAGACGGTCGCCGGCGAAATAACAGAGGCCGGTGTCGTGCCCCATGCTGTGGATGCCGAGCACGTTCATCCGACCCTGGCCTCGCGAGGTTGGGCGGCCGCCGCCGGGACGGGCGCGATGCACTCCGTGTAGCCGCCCCAGGCGATCTCTCGAATCGGCCGATTGACGGCGCCGCGCACGAGCAACTCGGCCCCCACGCGCGCGAACCAGCAGAAGTACAACGCCTTCAGTCCCCACTTCGCCAACCCGAACGCAACGCCCCGGCCCGCATCGAATGGCGCCAGCGGCCACAGCCCGTAGAACAGCATGTGCCGGATGTAATAGCGGGCGACTGGACGCGGATAGTCCGCGAGGAACACGTGATGATTCGTGAGCATGCGGCGGATCCGGCGACGCGTCTGGCCGGCAGGACCGCCGACCACGTGCCAGCAGCGCGCCGCCGCCACCAGCTCGAGGAGCTCCAGCGGGTCCGGCCGTGCCGGATCGAGCAGCTCGAAGCACACGTAGCCGTCGTCCGACGCGTAGCGTTCGGGTATCCCACGCGCGATCACGCGCGTGTCGACGAGGATGCAACACGCATGCGGGTAGTTGCACGCCGGCGTCGTGATGCCTTTGAGGACGTACAGCGTCCGCGCCGCGCGCGTCTTGCCGGCCACCGGGATCTTCGTCGCGCCGACCGCGCCGCGGCAGCCCTTCTCGATGAAGCGGTCGATCAGCCGCGCCAGACACCCCTCTTCGAGATACACATCGTCGTCGATCCACGCCAGGCCGACGGCGTTCGATTTCACGGCCGCCTGGACGGTGGCATTCAGCGTCCGGATCTTTCCTCGGCCGCGCAGCGCGACGCCGACGAAGACGATGCGCGGATCGTCACGCACGAGGTCGGCCATTCGAGCCAACCGATCGAACGCCGCCGACTCCTCGCCCGGCGACCACTGCATGCCGACGAAAAACGCGATCCGCACGTCCGGACGATCGGCGAGGCACGTGCGGAGCTGCGCGGCGAGCGCGGACATCGTCTCGATCTGCTGCGCGACCGGCGCCCGCCCGACGAAGGTCGGGCACAGGACGCCGAACAGCGGCGCGCCGGCATCGCCGAGGTTCGGCAGCGTCTCGAGGTCATAGCGGTGCGGGACGTCGCCGTCGCGCATGAAGTACACGGCGGGCGTCGATGCGTCGGCGGCACGGCGGTAGCCGCGGGAGATCGCCGTGCGCATCCAGTCGATCGGATCGCCGCGCATCTACATGTCCCGGACCGCGTTCGTCGACGATCGCATCAGACTGCTCAGGCCGGACGCGACCGACCAGAAGCGACGGCCGGCGGCATGCCGCACGACCGTTCCAAACTTGGACGGGCGCAAGTAGAACTTGCGGTAGGCGCCGCGCGCGCGCGCTTCCGCGTCGTCCACCAGGAAGCTCAGACGTTCGCGCGTATCGCTTTGCACGTAGCGGAGCCAGTAGTCCGGCGGCACCAGTCCGGCCGCGACCGCCTGTGCGTGCAGCGTCGTGCCCGGCAGCGGCGTCGCCGTATAGAAGGTGGCGTAGTCGAGCGGCAGTCGCGCCGCCAGATCGACGGTGCGGCGATACTGCTGGTCGCTCTCGCCGAGATACCCGACGATGAAGTAGCCGAACGTGGAGATCCCGGCCTGCTTGGCGGTCACGACCGCATTCGTGATGACGCCCAGGTCGCTCTCCTTCTTCATCAGATCGAGGATCTGCGGGTCGCCGGACTCGATGCCAAATCGCAAGCGGACGCAGCCCGCCCGCGCCATCGCCTTCAGCAGCTCTTCGTCCACGAGATCGACGCGCGTCGGCGCCTCCCAGCGGACCTTCAAGTTCGATCGGAGGATCTGGTCGCAGATGGCGAGCACGCGCGAGCGCTTCAGCGTGAAGATGTCGTCGTAGAACATGATCTCGCGGACATGCCAGCGCGCCTTGACGTAGGCCATCTCGGCCACCACGTCCTCGGGACTTCGGAAGATCGATTTCTTGTCGACGTCCTGCTTGAAGCAGAAGCTGCACTGGAACGGACAGCCACGGCTCGACATCATCGTCGTGAAGGGGTACGCGGCGATGATCGAGTGATAGCGGTAGACCGGCATCGACTCGCGTTCCGGCCAGCCGAGCGATTCGAGGTTCTGCATCGACGCGACGCCGCCGTTCGATGACCGCGTGACCAGGCCGGGAATCGCGGTCTCGACTGCCGCCCTCGATGCGAGCAATTGCGGACGCGCCGCCGGATCGTCGCCCCGTTCCAACCGGGCCGCGAGCGCCGGCATGATCGTGGCGCCTTCGCCGACGCCCACGTAGTCGATGCAGTCGTGCACGAAGTTCTCGGCGGCGAACACTTCGGTGTGCGGACCGCCGAGAATCACGCGCGCGCCGATGGATTTCGCCACTCGGCAGGCTTCGAGCGCGCCGGGAAAACCGGGCGTGGTCGTCGTCACCCCGACCAGACCCGGCGAGAACCGGACGAGTGCCTGCCGCAGGCCGTCGCCATCCAGCTGCAGCGCCTGCGTATCGATGGTCGTGACGTCGTGGCCCGCCCGCTTCAACGCGGTGTGGATGTAGCCGAGACCGAGATGCGGCAGCACACCGGCCCGGCGCTGGAGGCTGGCGAGCTGCCGTGTGTTCAGGCACTCATCGTGGTGCCGCACGAGCGCAATTCTCATGATCGTACCAGGGACATGCGGCACGTGATCATGTCGTCGATCACCGCCGCGAACCGTTCTTCGTTCGCCGAGTTCAAGTGCGCCGCGCCGAATGCCCGCACCTCGCGCGCGTACGCGGCGATGCGCTCGGGCGTCTGCAAGAGTCGATCGATGGCGGCGAGCGCCGCGCCGGCGCCGCGCACCACTTCGCCGAGCCGCTGGCGGCGGACCCACGGACCGACCCATCGCTCCATCGGCAGCCCGGAATCGATGAGGAGCATCGGCACGCCGAAGAACGCCGCTTCCACGGCGGTGTTCGGTCCGCTCTTCGTCACGATGAGGGGAAAACGGCTGCGGGCGAGGCGGTCGATCTCCCGGAAATACTGCGGCTGCGCGAGGCCGTCGAACAGCCGCCACTCGAGCCCCGGGCGCGACGCCTGAAGCGCGCGCGCCACGTCGAGCAGCGCCGGATCCTTGTGAGCGATCACCGTGACGTCGACGTCCGCGTGCGCGATCGCGAGATGGCGCAACAGCGCCGCGTATTCTTCGCCGCCGCGATTGCAGAACAGCACGATTCGCGGCACATCATCCGGAGAAGACGCGCTCGGCGCCGATGCGTGGCCGCCCTCCGCGCTCGAGAGCAGCGCGTCGGCAAGGTTGTGCCCGGCGACGAGCGGGCCAACCATGTGCACCGGAGGCCCGGCGCAGCCGAACCTGGCGAGCCGGCGGCACGCTTCCGGAAATTGGACCACGTGGGCGGCGACGTGACGCGTCCGGTGGATGGGCAACAACAAGAGCCCGTGGTTGGTGACGAAATTCACGACCGGCACCGGTGCGCACGTCAGGTGTGTCGCCGCGACGGCGGCGCGCGCGGCGACGCCCTTGGTTGCGATCACCAGCGACGGTTCGATGGACTCGAGCGCTCGCGCGAGCGTCCGCAGCCGCGCGTCCCCCTCGCGGGCAATTTCGAAGTCGACCGGAAACTGCGCCTCGAGCTCCGACATGAGCGCCAGATATCGCGTCCGCCGTTCCGTCGGCGTGCGGCTCGCCAGCGTCAACGATCGAATGCGCTCGCCGGCCTCCCTGAACACGTCGACGGAGTCTTCGGCCGCCGCCACGGTGATCTCGACGTCGGCCACCCGCGTCGCGATCAGGTTCGCGACCGTCTTCGCGGCCAGCAGGTTGCCCAGCTCGCCCCACGTCCGCATCGCGAGCACGAGCACGTGTCTGGCGCTCACGACGCCGCTCCGACCCACGCCGCCGCCGGCCGTGCAGCCGCCGACACGCCGGCGTGCCACGCCTGAAAACACACGAGCGACCAGAGCGCCTTCTGGTGATCGCGACGGCCGGCGAGATGGTCGTCGACGAGCGTCTGGACGGCGCGCACATCGAAGAGGTCGTGCGCGCGGAGTGCCTCACGCGACAGGAGGTCCAGCATGTATGGCCGGAGCTCGTGCGCGAGAAGCGACGCAATCGGCGCGCGGAATCCCTGCTTCCGACGGTCGACGATGTCACGCGGCAGATAACGCCGGGCGACCGCCTTGATGACGCGTTTCGTGTCGAGCCGCCGCATCAGCAACGGGCGTGGCGCCTGTGCGACGATCTCGACCACGTCGGGGTCGAGGAACGGACAGCGCGCCTCGATACCGTTCCGCATCGTCGCGCGATCGAGCTTCGCCAGGATCACGTCACGCAAGTAATGGCACGTCATGCCGTACTGCGCGCGCGTCATCGCGTCGGCACGCCCGGCGCCAGAACGCGCGATGAACCCGTCGAGCTCGTCGTACACGTCGTCGTCGCGCAGCGAGGCCGCCACGTCGGGTGCGAGGAGCTCGGCAAAACGCGCGGGCTGCCACGCACCAGTCGCTTCGTACCATCGCCGTTCGGCGGCAACGCCGACGGCGCGAGACAGCAAAGCGCCGATGAGCGACGCCGGCATGTTCGAGTGTCGTGCCGGTCCGGCACCGGCGCGCGCCAGCACCTTCCGCAGCGGCCCGGCTCCCGCGAGCCGCTCGATCGGATCGAGCACGGCGAGCGCCTGGAAGAACCGGTACCCGAGGAATAGCTCGTCGGCGCCGTCACCGGTCAGAACGCCTTTGACGGAGGACGCGGCGTGCGCGGCCAACAAGAGCGCCGGCGCGAGCGAGGGATCGGCAATCGGCTCGTCGACCTCGCCGTACTGTCGCTCGACCACCGCGGCGAGGTCGGCCCGCGAGACCCGCAGGACGTGGTGCTGCACGCCGGTCGCGGCCGCGACGCGTGCCGCATACGACGTCTCGTCGAATGACGGATCGTCGAAGCCGACGGAGAACGCATGGAGCGGCACGGGCGAGGTCCGCGCGGCCATCGCCGTGACCAGACTCGAATCGACGCCTCCGCTCAGAAACGTGCCGAGCGGCACGTCCGCGGCCAAGCGCGTTCGCACGGCCTCCGTGAGCGAGGCGTCGAGCTTGTCCGCCCACTCGTTCATGGAGCCCGCGCCATCGCGAGCCGGCGCCGCCATCTGCCAGTACTGATGTTCGGCCAAGCTGCCGGCACGCCACGTCAGGTACGTGCCGGCCCGCACTTTCCGCACGCCGTCGACCAGCGTGCGCGGCGCGACGCAGGCGTTGAAAACGAGATAGCGCGCAAGGCTCCGGACGTCCACACCGCGCGGGCACGCCGGGTGCGCGAGCAGCGCGCGCAATTCGGAGGCAAACGCCAGCGTGCCGCGACTGGTGAAGAAGTAGAGCGGTTTCTTGCCGAACCGATCGCGCGCGAGCACCGTGCGCTCCGCCGCGAAATCGTGCAAGGCGATCGCGAACATGCCGCGCAGCATGGCGAGGCACTGCACGCCATGGCGCTCGTAGAGCTCGAGCACGACCTCGGTGTCGGTGAGTGCGTCGTCTTCCCTTCGATCGAGCTGACGCACCAAATCACGCCGATTGTAAATCTCGCCGTTGAAGACGACGGCGGTGCGGCCCGATGCCGACACGCGCGGCTGAAGGTTGGCGCCAATCGACACGAAGCCCAGCGCGCAGTGCCCCAGCGCCACGCCACGATCGAACAGGATGCGCGTGCCCTCGGGTCCACGGTGCGCCACCGTGGCGAGCATCGCCGTCAGCGTGCGCCGCTCGTCAAGGTTGTGGGGTGTGCAGGGAACGAAGCCGGCGATGCCGCACATGGCGTCGGAACGACCCTGACTCAGAACACCGTCTGCGACGCCGAGAGCTGTCGCCGGTAGGCGGCGTGCGCGTCCTGGCGGACGCTGGCGACGAGCGACGGCAACTGTTGGCGAATCACGGCCAGGCGCGCGGCCAGGGCCGCCGAGTACACGCCGGCTTCGCCCTCGATGACGAGCAGGCGCTCTTCGAGGTGCGCGGCCGTCATGGCGGAGAGATCCGGAGAGGTCAACCAGCCGGAGACACCCGCAACGTCACGGCAGCGGATCCGATCCGCCGCCGCCGGATCGAGTGCGGCGAGCGCCGCAATCGGAAAGCTGTCCCGCTGCCCACCGCGGATGTCCTGTTCGACGTCGATGGCATCGTCGAGCGCGCCGCACCACTCGCCGAACCGGCCGGCGTCGCGCACGATCGCCTCGGCGTGGCCCGACGCGACGTCGCCGGCCGCGAAGAGCTCGAACGCAATCATCTCGAAGAAGTTGCCGATCCGCTTGCCGCGGGAACCGACGCTCACGCTGTCGCGCGCCGGTCCGACGAAGAGATCCATCGCGCCGGTCATCTCTTCATAGATGCGCTCGAAGACGCCGTCGCACCGCGTGGAGCGCGCGCGGAGCGACTCGAGAATCAGCGCATAGAAGAACATGAGATGCTCGGCCGACACCGGCTCGTCACGATCGAGAAAATCGTCCGCAATCGACGTCGACAGGCTCAAGAAGAGCGCCGTCGGGGCGCGCTCCAGCCACGCCTTCGTCGCCTCGTCGGTCAGGCCGCACGCCTGCTGCGTAAACCAGACCGCGGGATATCCCATGCACTTGCCGCCGGTGTACTCCGCGACGGGACGGAGGTGCGGCTGCACGTGTCGCGGAAGTCGATCGACGACGCGCAGGCATTGCTCGCGAACGAGGGCACGGACCGCGGCGGCGTCCAGGAGCGGCTCGAGTAGATCCGACACGTACATCTCAGCAACCCTCGAGCCTGGCGATCACGCGACGCGGCTCCAGACGTCCGTGGCGATGGCGGCAATCGCGCCGGCGACCGAGGCGGCGTGGCCGCGCGGACCCAACCGGTCGATCGCGCGATCCAGGTCTCGGTCCGTCATGCGATCGAGCCGCTTCCTCGCATCCCAGGACGAGCGGTGGAGCTCGCCGCACGTCTTGTACCAGCGCTGCTCGTAGGTCCGCAGCGTGCGCGCGGACACGTCACCCTTCGCGACGGCCGCCGCCGCCACTTCGCCGCAGATGCGTCCGGCGAGCATCGCCGTGTGAATCCCCGCGCCGGTGATCGGGTTCACCTGACGCGCGGCGTCGCCGACCAGCATCATCCCCTCGCTCGCGAGCGGCCGCAGCGGCAGCGTCATCGGAATCCCGCCGGCCCGCACGTCGCGCAGCGCGGCGCGCGGGCACCGGCGTGTCACGAACGCGTGCAACAAGTCCGCAGCCGTCCGGCCGCGGAGCATCGACGCGCGCGCCCCGACGCCGACGTTGGCCGTGCCGTCGCCGCGCGCGAAGAGCCACGCGTAGCCGCCCGGCGCCGTCTCGCGTCCGAAGTGCAGCTCGCACGTGCCCTCGGGCAGCGACGCACTCTCGGCGATCCCGAACGCCGTCGACGCACACCGCGTCATGGTGAGCGTCGTCGGAAAGCCGGCGAGCCGGCCGATGCGCGACGCCACGCCGTCGGCCGCGATCACGATGCTGGCGCGCAGCTCGCCGCGATCGGTCCGCACTCCGGCAATCGACGAACCGCGCCGCACGACATCGAGGGCCATCGTCTCCGTGAGCACGTCGGCGCCGGCGGCGGCGGCCTGCTCGATGAGATGCTGATCGAACGCGCGCCGATCGAGCAGACAGCCCATGCCCGGCTCGGGAAACGTCATCGACGCGCCGCCTGGTCCGACGATCCGGTACGCATCGACGCGTGCGACGACCCACGGCGCCCTCACCTCGGCGAAGTCGCGCAATGAGGTCGTCCGAATCAGTTCGCCGCACCGCACGGGCGTGCCGATGCGACGGGCCCGGTCGACGACGGCGACACGACATCCTCGCCGCGCCGCTTCCGCGGCCGCGACGGCGCCGGCCGGTCCGCCGCCGACGACGACCACGTCGAGATCAGCGGCCATGCCGGTCCACCACGCCAACGGCCTGCAGTGCGCCCACGGGACAGACGACGACGCATTGCCCGCACATCGTGCAGGCCGCGGCATCGATCGACCACTCGCGCTCGGTGATCACGAGGCAGGCGGGCGGACAGACCGCCGCGCAGGCGTCGCAGAAATCGCACGCCGCGCTGACGACGATCCGGCCGCGCGGAGATCTACGTGTCGACAATGACCTGGACCCCTTTGCAGAACTGGTCGCTGTGCATCTTCCAGTTCAGCGTGCGTCCCATGTTCTTCGTCCACCACTCCTTGTTGGCGTTGTGCTCGATGATGTACTGCCGCGAGTTTCCGCCGGAGCGGTCGATGAACTCGGCGTACACCGACAGCCGGCTCTCCGGATGGTTCGGCACGATCTCGATCCCATAGCGCTCGGGATGGTCGTAGAAGTCGGTGCCTTTCTCGAACCGGAACAAGTGCGGGTGCAGATAGGTGAACGGCCGAATGGTGTCGAGGAAATCCCACAGCTCCTGCAGCTCCTCCATCGTTTCCGACGGCAGGCCGTTCATGATGCCGGCGGTGGTGTAGATGCCGGCGTTGCTGCAGTCCTCGAGCACGCGTCGGGCGACCTCCGGGTTCATCGGCTTGCCGATGTACTCCGCCAGGCGCTGGCTGGCCGTTTCGACGCCGAAGCTGATGACGTCGAGGCCGGACGAAGCGGCCAGCTGGAACAGCTCCGGCGTGAATTGCTTCTCGATTCGTGAGAATCCCGCCCATCGCAGCCCGATGTTCTCGCGGATGAACGCCTCGGCGACCTCACGAATGCGGCGCGGCGGAATCGCGGCATCGACGAACGCCACGACGTCGAAGGGAAACTGCTGGCGATAGGCCTTCAGCTCGGCAATCACCTTGTCGATCGGCTTCGAGTTGTAGGCATGGGTGTAGTGCTGGATGTGATGACAGAACTTGCAGTGGCCCCAATAACACCCGCGTTCGCTCTCGTACGGGAGGACGTTCGTCCGCATGTAGGAGGACAGCGGGAAGATGTCGGGCGCCGGCAGGTCGGCGGCCTTCAGATGAGACTCGAACGGCGCCGGATCGCCGTACGAGCTGCCGCGCCGTGTCAAGACGCCGCCAATCGGCGCGGCGGGAACGCCATCAGCTTCCGCCACCGCCTCGAGCAGGAGCTGCAGCGGGATTTCGCCTTTGTTCGGGATCAGGAAGTCGATGTCCTTCAGCAGGTCGCCCTCGTGTTGGAGCACCCGCTGCAGGCCGGTCACCCACGGGCCGCCGAGCACGATCAGCGCGCGCTCGTTGCGCGCTTTGATCAGCCTCGCCAACGTCAGCGCACCGATCGCCTGGTTCTCGCCTTCGACGGTAATCCCAACGACGCGCGTCTTGCCGGGGGCCGCATCGGCGAGGCGTGGCGCGATGTTGCGCTCGAGATAGTACGCCAGCGGCACATTGACGCGCGGATCACTCAGGAACGCGCCGAGCCGTGAGTAGTTGTTGCAGACGAGATGGCAGTAGCCGAACGGCAAGTCGATCCGGATCATCGTGTCGTCGCGCCGGACTTCGTACCGATCGCGATACAGCGGCATGGCGAGGACACGTTCGTACTCCGAACGGGCGAACTCGAGGGAGATGGCGCCGCCGCACACGTAGCGATGAAAGTCGAGGTTGAGGTCGAGCTTGTCGACCTCGTACCCGAGTCGCCGGCACCAGGCGGCAAGCGCGGGAATCCCTATGCTTTGAAAACTGAGCTCCCACGACGGTGGCACGACGAGCACGAGATCGACGCGATCCGGCGCCGTCGAATTCCGTGGGACGGCAGCGCGCGCGGGACTGTCGCACGGCTGCTGGATGACACGCAGTTCGGTCATGAGACCTCCTGCCGGTGAGAGCCGGATACTAGCGCACCGACTGCAACGGAAACAAGATCTAAAGTCGTGGTGGCGAAGGCGTTGCGACCGCCCGTCGTGCTTTTTGACGTTGCGGTGATAAGATGCGGCGGCTTTTCGGCACGCGAGCGATCACGTCTCGAGAGGTCGCAAGAATTCTCGAAGGAGGCGTTTGTGGTATCTCGCAGCGACGTCGCGCACCTGCAGTCCCGTCTCGAGCTCACCTCCGCTCCCGTCGCCATCACCTTCGTCAACGCGCCGCCCTCCGACCTTCCACGAATCGATCGCGCGGCGGCGGCGGCCTGTGGTTACTGGCGGTTGGCCACCGAGAAGAGCTTCTACACGACGGCGGCGGATGAAGACGGGTGCACCGTCGGTGCGGTGACTCACGGCGTGCCCCTGTCAGCCGAGAAATCAGATGAGCTGAACTCCGTCGTCGGCACGATGTTGTCGTTGAAGTATTTGCACCCGGACGAAGTGGCTGGGATTCCAAGGCGAGCCGAGCCGTTCCAATACGCGATCTATCAGCCGCTGCAGGATGTCGCCGGCGTGCCGGATCTCGTCATCGTTCGCGGCGGGCCGCGTCAGATCATGATCCTCGCGGAAGCCGCGATGGCCGCCGGGGCGTTCAGCAGCGTCGCACCCATGGGACGGCCGGCGTGCGCGATGATTCCGCAAGTGCTGAGCGACGCACGGTCGGTGCTGAGCCTCGGATGCGTCGGAAACCGCGTCTACACGGGACTGCCGGACGGCGAGCTCTACCTCGCGCTGCCCGGTTCGAAGCTCACCGACATCGCGCGCGAGCTCGATACGGTACTCAACGCCAACGAGGCGCTCCAGCAGTTCCACGCCGCGCGCGCCGTGGTTGGCGCGTAACGGCGCGGTCGACGCGATACACGCTCGTCGATTTTCTGAAAGGCTGGAGTCACAGGATGCTCTCACCGCGGTGAGCGAGATCGTTCACGCTCAGCCGTTTTCCGCCGAGGCGTTACTCGAGAACCGCAGCGGCCATCTGACCGGCGATCAAATCACTCGATTCCAGCGCATGGTCAGCGAGCGCCGCCGCGGGACACGTGGGCTCGCCGTCCCGGTCGGAGCGATTGCCGCGCTGTTGCTCATCATCAGCGGCCCCGCAGCGACGGCGGCCACGCGGCAGCTCGCCGGCTGGATATTCGTGGCGGCGACGGTTGCGATTTTGGTCGCGCCCGCATTCGATCCGCTGGCAGCCGACGTCCGCGGCGGGCGCGTCGACATGGTCGAAGGAGCCATCGGCAAGAGGCGGAGGCAAACCAAAGGTCCCCCGGGGCGCACCGCTCATTACTACTTGAACGTCGCGGGCCGTCAGCTTCACACGTATCGGTTAGCCTACGACGCGGCACCCGACGTTGGTTATGTGCGCGCGTACTATCTGCCTCGCACGCGACGACTGGTCAATCTCGAACGTCTGCCGAATCCGCCGCTTCCCTCCGACCCCGCGGAGGCGCGAGACATGTTCGGCCGGATCGCGCGCGCGTTGGTCACCCACGATCCGGTCGCCCTGGCTCGCGCGAACGCGGGCGGTTTGATCGATGCCGCTCAGGAGTTGATCGCCGAGCCGCCGGAGACGTCAGGTCGACGCGTCGCGGGAGGCCTCGCGCGCGAAGCGCTCGTGGGTAAGTGGACGCATCCGCTGTTCACCGTGACATTCGCCGAAGATGGGACAGCGACCGTCACGACCATGATGGGATCGGCTCAGACGGGACGCTGGTCGGTTGACAGCGACGGCCGCCTGCTGACCAACGTCACCGGCACGATGGAACCGACGGACGCTGCGATCGCTGACGGCCACCTGACCATTCAGCTCGAAGGCCGGCATCTGACGTTGACGCGCGCGGCCGGCGCGTAACAAGACCGTCCGCTTCGCAAGATCGGAGTTGCGATGAAGACCCTGTGTTTCGAGATGGCCAGGGACACCGCCCATCACTTCAAGCTGCAGCCGGCGCTCGATCTTGACCACGTCACGTTCGAGTCGTGGATTCGGCTCGATCCCTCGGTCCGGCTGATGGTGTTCGTGTGGGAGAGCGGGTCTTCCGGCGCGCGGCGACGGAATGCGCTCCGCCTCGCGCACGGGACGCTGTGGAGAATTGCCGCCGCTGACGGTGGCTTCAAGCAGCAGGAACCGCTGCTCGACGGTCTGCCGCTGTGGGACGGACGATGGCACCATCTCGCGTTCGCCATCGAGAACGGCACGCTGTGCCTGTATGAGAACGGCGCGCTCGTGCGCGAGGTGTCCAGTCCGTTGCTGGCGTCGCAACCGATCGAGGAATGCGGTCCGCTGCTCTGGGGATTGAGCGAATCGGGCGCCAGCGCGCTGGCGCTCAACGCGCGCGTGTGGTCGCGCGCGCTGGGTCCGGCGGAGATCGCGCGGTCGATGCGTCACGTCGGCCCGCTCGCGGCGCCCGGCCTCGCGATGGACTGCGGCATCGTCAACGGCGCCGTGACGAACCGCGTCAACAGCGAAGCAGGAGGCGCGCACTGGACGACGCTGGCGCTGCACCACCGGTTCGCGCTCGGCGACAGCGCGCCGCAAAGCTACGTCATCAACGACGTCGACGTGACGCTCACGCAGGACATGCTGCCGCAGGATCAAGACGTGGTCGTGTATGCCGACACGATCACGCTCGCTCCGGCGATCGCTCATCGCGGCAACCTGACGCTCTTCGCGCGGCACGTCGACTTCGCCGGCGCCACGGTGAATCTCTCGGGCGCCACCGGCTCCGCCTATCCGCCAGGCAGCATGGCCGGACCCGGCAACGATGGGACGACGCCTGGCGCGGGCGGCACGAAGGGCGGAGGCGGCCAGCCCGGTGGGAACGGCGGCGCGGGCGGCGATCTCAGTGTGACGGCGAGCGACTGCGCCGGCACGCTCACGTTCACGAGCAACGGTGGGAACGGCGGCGCGGGACAAGGCGGCGGTCCGGGTGCCACCGGTGCGCAGGGTGCGCAAGGTCGCGACTGCACCGCCGGCGGCGACACCTGCAGCGGGTGGTCGGACGATCCGCAGCCCGGCGGCCAAGGCGGCGCGGCAGGCCCGGGCGGTGACGCGGGACCGTCGGGCAACGGCGGCAACGCCGGCAGCCTGATCATCCACACCGTCGCCGCGCCGTATCCGCAGCAACAGGCGACGGTCACCGCGACACCCGGCAGCGGGCCGTCGCCCGCCGCCCAGCCTGGTCCCCCCGGCCTGCCGGGAGGAGGCGGAATCGGCGGCCGGCACATGGAGTCGCACAGCTCGGACACCTTCGGCATCTCGTATTGCGGCTACAGCGACAGTCGCGCCCCGACCGGACCGCCCGGCGCGGTCGCCGGAAAAGGCAACCCACCGACCGGCGGCACTCCCGGCGCGCCGGGCCAGATCTCGATCGCGACGGTCGCGGCATCGGCGCTGCAATCCGGCTTTCCGATCACGCTCGCGCTTCGCACGCTGCACAAAGCCGAGCGCGCGTATCTGAACTCCGACTACGCGACGGCCGCCGCCATCCTGACGTGGCTGCAGCAGGCGTGCCCGTCGACCGGCACCGAGTGGACGCCGCTGCAAACGCGGCTCGCGACGCTCGTCTCGCAACTGTCGCGCGGCTCGAGCTACTACGGCCGGCCGCGCAATTCCGTGCCGCTCGCCGACGTCATGCTGTATCTGCAGACGCTCACCGGCCTGATCGCCGACGCCGACACGCTGGAGCAGGACTACTTCCATTTCACCGATCTGCAGCAGACCGTCGACGCGCGCATCGCGGCGCTGCAGAATCAGCTGGGCGCTGTCACGACCGCCGTCGGCCAGTTGCAGACACAGCTGACGACCGTCGCCAACCAGCAGGGTCCGACCAACGACGCGATCAATCAGCTCGAAGTGCAGATTCAGGCGCAGTACACCGTGCTCGCCAACGCCGCGACGGCGTTCCAGGACGCGGTGCGCGAGAAGACCAACTGCGACACCTTCCTGGCCGTGCTGACGGCGGTGCAGTCGATCGTGACCACCACCGTCGGCGGCGTCAGCGATCTGCAGGACATGCAGAAGGCGCTCGAAGGCCTGGACGGCTCGTTCGGCGACATCCAAGTGATCGTCAAGCAGATCAACACCGCCGTCGGCGATCTGCAATCGATCAAGGACGCTTGGTCCGGCCTCGCCGGCATCATCTCGGGCGGCTCGGCGGACTCCGGCAAGATCCTCACCGACAAAGCGCAGTTCGACGAGACCATCCAGCCGTATCTCGGCATGCCGGAAGCGCAGGCCTACAAACAGGCGATGGACGACTATCTGTCGCTCATTCAGGCGCGCAACCAGAAGATCATCGAGTTCGACTCACTGGTCGTGCTCGAGTCACAGATCCAGGCGACCATCACGCAGAAAAATGCGGAGTCCGACCGCGTGTCGGCGCTCATCGCCGACGTCGCCAATCGGAATCCGAACCTCGCGGACTACGTCGCCTTCATGGAAGGCGCGTATCTCGACATGCAGACGCTGCTGCTGCGCTATCTCTTCGAAGGCAACGCGGCGATGAACTACTACACGCTCGGCGATGCGGTCCTGCACGTCGGCACGCCGGGCCAGCCGACCAGCATGGGCGATATCGCCGCGGCGGCCTCGTCCATCCAGGCGACGCTCACCACCTACATCAACAACTCGAGCGGCCCGCAGCAGTCGTTCGACCTGCTGCAGGTAACCCTCACCGCGGCCGCGCCCGGTGTCTTCCAGGATGCTCAGAACGATCCGTTCGGACAGTTCCTCGCCGGCGACAGCCAGGGCAACCACACCATCGCCGTCGCCGTGCCGATCGGCACCATGCCGGGCCGCTACCAGTTGACCGGCACGGCGTTCACCATCGCGGTGCCGGACTTCGTCACCACAGACGGCAGCATCATGATCCGGCTGACGCACAGCGGCTACGCGCCGTTTCTCGATGCGAACGGCAACGTGGCCGAGTTCAGCCACCTGCCCGTCGCCGTCTACTACTCCTATCTCGTCCGCTCCGACGGCAGCTCGCAGCCGACCGGCGGCGGGTCGCTGTCGAGCACGAACTACATCGGCCTCAGCCCGTGCACGTCGTGGACGCTCACGATCCGCGGCAGCGAGAATCCCGGGCTGGATCTGAGCAAAGTCACGCAGATCGATCTCAACTTCTCGGGTCTCTGTCGGCTGACGGCGGAGGCGGCCGGCGTCGGCGCCATGGTGTGACGGCCGGCGGAGCTCCTCGATAGCCCGTCACCGGCGGACGCGCGCGATACCGGATCGGTCGCCGATTCATGCGTCCCGTTTGTTCTGCGCGGCTTGACAGAAGGGCACGTGCCCTCTACCGTGGGGTTATGGACTCCAGCAATACCGACAACCTAACCGTGCCGGCGTCTCTGATGGCAGCAATCCGCAGTGCCGCAGACGAAGAAAACCGCAGCGCGCCCGAACTGGTTCGCGACGCCGTCGAGCAGTACCTGAGTGCCAAACGTTGGCAACAGTTGTTGGCATTTGGCGAAGCGCAGGCACGCAAGCTAGGGCTGAGCGAAGCTGACGTGCCGCGCCTTATCGCAGAGGCGCGCCGCGAGAGCCGGAACGGTCATTAGTTGTTTCGCGTCACCGCTGATACTAACATCTACGTTTCCGCGCTGAGCTTCAACGGCAAGCCGCGCCGCTTGCTAGAAGCGGCCCGTCTCCGGCTCATTCAACTCGCCATCTCTGACGCGATTCTCGACGAACTGCGACGCGTGCTGCACGACAAGTTCGACTGGCCGTCTACCGCCGTCGATTCGGCCGTCGAACGTCTGATGCTGTTCGTGCAGCGCGTTGAACCCGCTATCACGCTTCGGGTGATCGCCAGCGACCCGGACGATGACCGCGTGCTCGAATGCGCCGTCACGGCCGGATCGCGCTTCATCATCTCAGGTGATGATGATCTGCTCTCCCTTCGGGTCTACGAAGGGATTCGCATCATGACCGTCGCTTCGTTCTTGGAGTTCGCGCAACTGCCAACGGCATGACGCCCCGTCGAGCGCGCGACAATCTTGGCGGCCGTGCGTACCACCGGCGCACGATGTGCTGGGTCGATCGTCCCCAGCTGCCTTGACAATCGTCGCGACGCGACGATAATGCGCGGGGCGTATCCGCACACGGTATCCACATCACGGATCCCCTAGAAACGACCGCGTCATGGCGAACATGGTCTCGATTCCATCCAGCGACCTGCCGCCCCTCGTCCGTGATATTGGGCTGCTGACGGGTCTGCTCGCGCAGACCACGCCTCCCGGCGACTCGCTGCTCCTCGATCTGTCGTGGTTCCAGCAGATCCTCGCCAACGTCGAAGCGATGCCGACGCGGCGCGGCGACATCATGGCGGTGCTCCGCGATCTGCTCGCGGGCGAGACCGCCATCGACACCGGTGGACGCAGCTGGTACCCGGTGAACGTGAGCGACGTTCCGCCCTGCGTGTACCTGGTGCTGCCGCCGGACGATTCGGGAACGACGTCGATCCTCGGCGTGGGCATGCTCACGGACCTCCCCACCGGCAATGCCGGTGATCAGGCGTCCGTGTTCGTTCCGCTCTTCCTGCTGACCGAAGGCAGCACCCCGCAGGTCGTCACCGGTCAACAGATCGACGGGCAGGGCTACCCGCTCGAATTCGGACTGAGCATCGGCGGCAACATCACGTTCGTCGGCGACGTGTACTTCTCCGCGGCGCCCTCCTTCACGTTGACGATCGCCAACACGAATCCGGTGACGACCGTCACCACGCTGCAGCAATTACTCGATGCGCGCGTGGCGATGAACGCCGTCCTCGGCGTGCATCCGGTCGTGTCCGTCCTGAACACCAACATCGGGCAGACGACGATCACCACGGGCAGTATCCTCACGACGCTCGGCCTGCTGGAATCATCGACCAACGGCTATCAGCTCGGCTCCCTCGCGCAGTTCGAGAACCAGACGCCGCTCGCGATCGCCGAAACATTGTTCGCCGACGCCCTGCAGGTGTTGGCGTCCAACACCACACCGATCGTGCCGATTGGCTCGGGCGGAGTCTGGGTCATCGGCACGTCCGACGGCGCCGGTGGAACGAGCTACGGCCTGCGCGTGCAGGTGCCCGACATCGACCTCTCGCCGAGCGCGGGACCCACGATCCTCCTGCAGCTCGGCAAGTTTCTCAGCGTCGACACATCCGCGAGCACGTGGATCACGAGGAGCGACCCGAACGCCTCGTATCCGGATCCAGGCATTCTGCTGACGCTCGTCGGCGAGAACAACGGTACACCGTCGTTCCGCCCACAGCTCGCGCTCGTCAGCGTCGGCATCGACGTCTCCGGCGCGGCCGGCGCGCCGCTGCTCGACGTCGAAGGCGTACAACTCACCGGCATCGAGCCGCGCATTCTGCTCGCGTTGGATTTCTCGGCGCTCTCCACGATTCCATGGGGCGCGGCCGTGCGGTTCGACGGCTTCGCCATCCCGCTTGGCGACGGCCTCTCATCCGCCAGCGGAAATCCGGTCGCGCAGAATTTGCTCTCGTCGGGCTCGGGCAGCAGTCCGGGCGGCGATCCGGAAGCGGTCAACCCCGCCTTCTCCGTGTCGATTGGATGGATCGACGATCCAACGACGACCGGCGCGGGGCTCGACGTCTCGCTCGAGCAAGCAGACGGCACGCTGGTCGGCCATGGTCCGCTGTGGCTGTCGATCCAGCGCGCCTTCGGTCCGCTTCAGTGCAGCCGCATCGGCGTGCAGTGGAACGACGCCAACAGCGTGCTGACGGTTCTCTTCGACGGCGGCGTGGCCTTGAGCGTCCTCCAGGTCGACCTGATCGACCTCTCGATCGGGATTCCGGTCGCGACGCCGGGACAGCTCGATGCGTACACGCTCGACCTCCAGGGCTTGGCGGTGATGTTCGCCGCGGGTCCCGTGACCGTCAGCGGCGGCCTGTTCGAGGACACGACCGTCACGCCGACCGAGTACAACGGCGAGGCGTTGATTCAGGTGGAGACGTGGTCGATCGCGGCGATGGGCTCGTACGCATCGCTCAACGGCCAGCCGTCGCTCTTCATCTTCGCCATGCTCGACGCGCCGATCGGCGGGCCGCCGGCGTTCTTCGTCACGGGGCTCAGCGCCGGCTTCGGCTACAACCGATCGCTTCGCATGCCGGCGCAGGACGAGGTGCCGTCGTTCCCGCTGCTCGCGGGCATCAGCGATCCGTCGGCGATCGGCGGCACCAATCCGACGCCCGCGCAAGCGCTCGCGACGCTGGCGAACTGGGTCCAGCCGGCGCAAGGCGTCGATTGGCTCGCCGCCGGCGTGCAGTTCACGTCGTGGGAGCTCATTCAATCGAACGTGGTGCTCGTCGTCGTCTTCGGCCACGCGTTCGAAATCGCCGTGCTCGGTCTGTCGCGGATCAAGCTTCCGCAAGTCGGGCCGCCGTTCGCGTACGCGGAGCTCGGACTGGAAGTCATCTTCGATCCGAGCGCCGGCACGCTGAACGCGGCCGCGGTGCTCACGCCGAATTCGTACGTCCTCGACCCCTCGTGCCATCTCACCGGCGGGTTCGCCTTCGATCTGTGGTTTCCGCCCAGCCCACACGCCGGCGACTTCGTCGTCACGCTCGGCGGCTATCATCCGGCGTTCACGCCACCGTCTTGGTATCCGGACGAGCCTCGGCTGGGATTTTCCTGGCAGGTCAATGACGACCTCACGATTCAGGGCGACGCGTACTTCGCGTTGACGCCGTCGGCCGTGATGGCGGGCGGCGGGCTGAGCGTGCTGTTCCACGCGGGCAATCTGCAAGCGTGGTTCATCGCGCAAGCGGACATGCTCTTCAGCTGGAAGCCGTACTACTACACCGCTTCCATCGATGTGAGCATCGGCGCGTCGTACAAGCTGCACCTGGTGTTCGTCACTAAGACGGTGAAAGTCGAACTGGGCGCCACGCTGGCGATCGAGGGCCCGCCGACCGGCGGCCGCGTCCACGTCTCCTGGTACATCATCTCGTTCACCGTCTCGTTCGGCGCCGATCCGCAATCCGTTCAGGGATACATCGGCTGGTCTGATTTCAGCGGCCTCCTCCCGCAGAACGCGTCGTCATCGGCAACCGTTGGAGCGCGTCGCCTGACCGCCGGCGATCCATCCGTTGCGCTGACCAACGTCGTGAAGGTGACGATCGGGAGCGGGCTCGTCAAGCCTGCCGGCGACGGCACGTGGCTGGTGCGCGCGGACGCGGTGTCGTTCGCGATCCAGACGGCGTTCCCGCTGACCGAGGCGGATCTCGTCGGCGTCGAGACGACGGAGAAGCTCACGCCGCCCGGCGACGGCTATTTCGTCGGCGTCCGTCCGATGGGCTACAGCTCGGTGGCTTCTGTTCTGACGGTGACGTTGACCTACACGCCGTACGGCGGCACGTCTCCCGTCACGACGGTGGATCTCCCGAACGCGTGGTCCGCGACGATGACGCTGCAGGCGGTCCCGGCTGCGTTGTGGGGTTTGCCGCTGACGCCGCTCAACCCACAAAACAGTCCGCCGCCACCTCCACCGGCGTCGGCCGACACGCTCAGCGGACGTCTCGTTGGCCTCAGCGCGCTCGCGCCGAACGCGACGCAGCCGAGCGGGCCGCCGCCGATCCCGCTGGCGAACCTGACCCGCGATCCGATCGACGCGACGGACTCGGACATTCTTCCGCTGTCGTCCACGACGCCGCCGGTCGTGCGGCAGCCGCAGTCGTCATCGACATCGCTGCAGACGATCGCGACGACGATCGACGCCAGCGCGGTGGTGGCCGCTCGGACGGCGCTGTTCACGGCGCTCGCGACATTCGGCTACGACGCCGGCGCAAACGGATCGACCGCCGACATCGCCGCGAACGCAAACCTCAGTTATCCAGATCCGCCACTGCTCGGAGCGCCCTGGACGGAGACGACGTGATGACGGGCAACGGGTCGCTGCCGATCGGTGACATGCAGTTCTACGACAATTACCTGCCGCCGCTCTACGCGGGCGACAGCTACACGATCGCCGTCACGCAGTCCGTCACGTCGTCCGAGACGCCGACGCCGCCACCGCCGCCGCCGACACTGCCGCAGACGTTCACGGCGTCGGCGGGCTTTCAGGTGCAGGCGCCGCGGTTCGCGCTGCCGCCGGCCGACGTGCACGCGATGTTCCCGCCGTCGAACGCGTCGGGATTCTTCGGACAGAATCTGCCGCACATCGTGCTCAATCAACGCGTGCTCCCGTGGGAGCGCACGTTGGCGTCGAGCGTGCCGGCGAGCTCGCCGTGGATGGCGGTGCTGTTGCTCACGGCCGACGAGATCATCCCGCCGGCCGGTTCGCCGCCGGCCGGCTCGATCAGCAACCCGACGCTGGCCGGCACCTACGCCGTCACCGACGTGATCAATCCACCGTCCGGCACGCTTGGACCGGCGATCACACCCGACCCGTGGGACGAGACGACCTGCCGCGCGATCGATCTGAGCACCGCGACGTTTCAAGCCGTCGTCCCTCTGGCGACGGAGCTGTCGTACCTGGCGCACGTGCGGCAAGTCAGCGTCGCGGCCAAGACGACGGCGCTCGCCGGTGACGGCGGCTGGTTCTCGGTCGTGATCGGGAACCGTTTCCCGGCGGAGAGCACCGCGATCGGCACGCAGTACGTCGCGCACCTGGTCTCGCTCGAAGGATTCGAGGCCTACTTGGTCGCGTCGCCGTCGTGGCCCTCGGGCATCACCGCCGTCCGACTCGTCTCTCTCGCGAGCTGGGCCTTCACCAGCATGCCGGCGGCGGGCGACTTCGCGCAGCTGATGCTGAACGTCGCGGCGCCGGCGGCGCCTCCGTCAGATGCGTCCGCTCTCCTGCTGCGCCTGCCGGTCACGAACGCTCCACAGCCAGCCGGATCACCCGCGGCATGGGCGCAGCAGGCGCTGCAGCAGGGATATGCCGCGCTGGAGTACGACACGCGTGTCGGTGATCAAACGTTCGCGTGGTATCACGGGCCGTTCGTGCCCGCACCGATCGCGCCGCTGACGACCGCGCAGCCGTTCGTCAGCTCGGCGGCCGCCACCGTGTACGACGCGACGAGCGGCACCTTCGACTTGTCCTACGCCGCGGCGTTCGAGCTGGGCCGGCTGCTGGCGCTCTCGGGGCACACGTTTGCCACGAGCCACCGGCGCGCCCTCGCGTCGTTGCGCCGCGCGACGGATGTGACGCGCGAGCGCATGCGCGTCGCTTCGGGCGCGGACGCCGCCATCAACGGAACACTGCTCGAACCGAAAGCGGTCAGCCGTGCATTCGTGCGTTGGATCGGTGACGAGCTCGCGGAGTGCCTGCCCGCGCCAGGTGCGCCGTCCGTGCGACCGTCATCACCAGCGCTCACTTCATCATCGGACGCCCAGCCGGCGGCTTCACAACTCCGCGCGCTGTCGCAACGAGCGGACGTGCAGACACTGATGCGAGAGCGCGCGTCGACGCTCATCGAGGATGGTCCGCTGACCTACGTCGTCGATTGGCTCGCGACGCTGCGTCTGCTCGACGGCGTCCCGTTCGTGCAGCTCGTCCCCGATGCGCGGGCGCTTCCACCGGAGTCGATCCGTTTCTTCTACGTGGATCCGAACTACCTCGATGCGCTGTGCGACGGAGCGCAGAGCGTCGGCATCCATTCGACCCGCGACGCGCAGACGCAGCTGCTGGTGCGTGACGTCGTTCGCGACGCGGCCGTTCAGCGCGCACAACTGCGTCGCACGCAGCGCATCGGCGGTGGCGGCATCACCGCGGCGACGCCTGCGAGCGCGACGACGGATGCGGTCGCCGGATTCCTGCTGCGTTCCGCCGTGATCTCTGGATGGCCTGGACTCGAGGTACACGCGTACGCGGTGTCGAACGGCTCGAGCCCGAGCAGTCCGATTCCGCTGCTCAGGATGGACCGTCTCGCGCCCGACGTGCTCCTGTGCCTGTTCGGCGAAGTTCCCGCGTGGATCGAGATCGATGAGCCGAAGGAAGGACTCGCGTTCGGCGTCGAGGACGCGCAGGGAGGCACGGGCGATCCTGTCATCAACCTGCGGTACCTCGATGACGCCAGCAACGACATGGGCGCAACGTCGGGCACGCTCGTCCCGCTGACGTCGTCGTTCCTCCGCGATGCCACCACCAACGTGCTCGACGTCGGGGCGTGGCAGGCGCAGCTGCTCAGCGCGTACGGTGGGCTGAACCGTCAGGCGCCGGCGTGGGGATCGGCCGCCTTCGCGATTCAAATGGTCCGGGCCCCGGAGCAGATGGTGTTCCAGAACCAACCGATCACGGGCGCCGCTGCAGCGGAGGTCTCCAATGGCTGACGGCGGCGCGTTGCTCGTTCCGATCCCGCTGCAGGCGCTGCTCGTCAACGCCGAGGTGCTGAGCGCGGTCGTCTTCGAGCGGTGGACGAACGATTACAGCAGTCTCAATACCTTTCAGGATCCGGTACCGCAGCCGTTCACCAACATCGGCACGAACCCGGCCGCTGGCGTACACCTGCTCTGGAAGCTGCCAGCGGCGCTGACGCACGGTGAGGCGCCAAAGAGCTCGACTGCGACGGTGTTCCCGTACACGCCGAATCGCTGGATCGTCGTGCGCTTGGCGTCGACGGCCGCCGCGCCGAACGCGCCGAATCTCACCGCGTGGATCATTCAAAGCGATTACCTGGGCGCCGATGGCGCGTCACCGTTCGCCGATCCGACGCAGTCGAGCCAGGCTCCGAACATCCAGTTGACGAACATCGGCAAGAGCTGGTCGATCGCGGAGTGGACAACAGAACCCGGTGGCGCTTTGTTCCTGACCGCCACCGGCATCGCCGACGCGACGTTCACGGCCTTTCAACCAGGACTCGTCGACGTCTACAGCTTCTTCGACGACACGACGGGTTTCGAGGACGGAACCGTTCTGACCTACTGGATCGCCGGGTGGTATTCGGATCCCACTCACGATCCGCTGGCGACGTCGACGCCGGCGAAACTCGGGTGGACCATTCTGGGCGGCGCGCCGCCGACCGCGCCGACGGTCTCCGTCTTTCACGGCCTGGTCTACGACCTCACCTGGCAGACGACCTCCGCTCCTCCTCGCATCGATTCCGACGCGCAGTCGATGCAGGTCGCGGTCGGTTACTCGACCGCGGACGCACTGGCCGCGGCGCTGTCGACGTGCGCCGGTCAAGCCGGCACCACGCTCGAGACGCAGTTGCGATCGTTCCTGTCGAACACGCTCGGCGCCCACGACGAGCGCGACGGTCTCGCACAGGTGGAGCGACAGAGCCGTCACGGCTGGTTCGGTTCCATTCCGGGCGGCACGATGTGGGACATCGTCTCGGTCTCTCAGGGACAGAACGATCAGACGCCGCTCGACAGCGGAGCCGTCGGTCCACCTCCTGAACTGACGCCGCAGCAAGCGGAGTGGCTCGCCGCGCTGAACAGGGGCCAGCGCACGCTGGACGCGGCGGTCCGTGAGCTCGAGACGCTGCAGCGGGAGCTCTTTTCGGCGTGGTGGAAGTCGAACTACGGCCCCGTCAATCAGCCGATCCTGGAACAGACCTACAACATCGACATGCCGTTCGTCCTCGGGCTGGTGAACACGGCGATCACGTCGGGTGGGCAGAGTCTGTTGGATCAGGTCGAGAAACAGCGCCACGCGGTTGACACGCGTCAGGCGACGCTGCCGATCCCGAGCTCGCCCAAGAGCATCGCCAAGTTCTCCGCGGAGATCCCCGGCAACAGCACGGGCGCGCTGATGCTAAAGCCGAACGCGATGACGCCGTTCTCGCAGCCGAACGATCCGGTCGTCGTCGTCGCGGGTTTCAGCGCGATCCCGGGACCCGATTCGGGCCAGCCGTTGCCGTGCCGGCTCGCGGCTGATGCGGTCACTGGCGTCTCCGTCGCCGGTGGAACGCCAGCATCGGTGACGTCGAGCTCGCTGCCGCCGAACGTCACGCTTGCGCCGCCGTTGTCGCCGGGCGTCACGTCTGCCGCGGTCGCCTCGGCGATCGCCGCGCTCGGCGTGGAAGCGTTCTTCGTCGATCCGAACAACGCGCAAGCGATCGTCAGCCTCGGCGGCGTGACGCCGAACACGTCATCTCTGGTTCAAGCGCTGGCGACGGCGATGGCGAGCGGCACGGCGCAGATCAGTCAGATTCAACAGCCGCTGCAGGCCTCGTTCGCGTTTGCGCCGTGGCAGCAGGCGTGGTCGCCGCTCTTCATCGAATGGCAGATCACCTGGTTCCCGAGCGTCACGTCGACACCCACCGGTCCATTGGAACCGGTCGGCGGAAACACGCAGCCACCGTACATCGCGGCCGCCGACAACTTCCCGTTCGATCCGACGACGTGGGCCTTCGACGGCAGCGACGGCGTGGCGCAGCGGGGCTTCGAATACTACGAGTGGCAGGCCGGCAACATCTGGACGCCGAGCGGGGCCGTCCAGCCGGCGTCGTACACCGGCCGGACCTTTCTCACGCCGCACGCGACCGCGCTGCTCGCCGGACGCGTCGCCGGACTTGCCGATCGGTTGTCGGACTCAGGCGTGAGCGCGGCGCAGATCGATGCGCTCAGGACCGCGATCGGCCAGACGCCGTTTCTGTCGCAGGCACTCGGCGGGTTCAACGACGCATTCCTCGCGTGGACGCTTCAACAAACGCCGACGCCGCCGGCCAATTCGCCGCTCGCCACAGCCATCGGCGATCAGGATCGCGGCGCGCCCAATCCCGACCTCGGCAATCAGGACTATTCGTTCGGCGCCACCGGCACCCCGTTCTTCTTCCCGCTGCGCGGCGGCTTCTTCCAGTTCGAACGGCTGCTCATCGTCGACGCATTCGGCCAGGTGCTCGACCTGCTGGCGGCGAACGACAACGCCACGCAGAACGGCACCGATCAGCAGATGGCCGCCAGCTTCTACCCGATCCGCGCGGCCGGCATGGTGCCGCAGCTCACCGGGAACGGATCGCTGGCAGGGCTCACGATCGATCGCTTGGTCAACCAGGCGCCCCGTCTCGCGCAGCCGTCACGACTCGACTTCCGTCTGCTCGATGCCGACGACGACTCGAAGCAGGTGGGATTGGCGGCCACCGCCGACCCGATTTGTGGGTGGCTCCTTCCGGACCTGATCGACCATTCGATCGCGGTGTACGACGTGATGGGCGATCCGCTCGGCGAGCTGATCGTGCTGGCCGACGCGTCGGGAACGCAGCAAGTGACATGGCTCCCCGCTCCTGATAGTCCTGACGCGATCTCGGATCCATCGGCGATCGCCAACGCGCACTTGCGAAATCTCATCGAGGCGTTCACCGCCGCCAACGGGGGAATTCCACCGGATCAGCGCGTCGCCTCCTTCCAGGCGTTCTTCTGGGCCATCGACGAGGCGCTCTGGACGATCGACCCGCGCGGCAGCCGTGGCGATCGGGATCTCGCGACGATGATCGGGCGCCCGCTCGCGCTCGTGCGCGCGCAGCTGCAGTTCGAGCTGTATGGACAGCCGGCCTACAACCAGAGCTGGCGGGACACGCTGCAATCGCAAACGGCCGGGTTCACCGACTCGTCGATGACCTTTCCGATTGCCCTGGGCCGCACCGAGTTGTTGGACGACGGTCTGGTTGGTTACTACACGGACGAGACCTACACGACGTTCAACGCGGTGAACCCTTCGTCCAGGTACCAGGCGCCCTACGTGGTCGCGATCGGTCCGAATAATTACGTCAGCCTGCCGTTCGACTATCCGAACTACACCACACAGAACGTGTCCCTGTTGGTCGATCCACGTGGGAGCGTCAACGCCATCACAGGGATTCTGCCGGACCTGGCCGTGCAGATCCCATCCTCGTTCGTGGATCCGGCGCTCGCGCGAATGGCCGTGACGTCCAGGATCGGTCCGGTGCTGACCGATCCGGCGATCATCCGCTTGCCGATGCCGTCCGAGCGCGGCGGCGTCTGGTCGTGGATGACGCGGACCGGAACGGGCGACGAGTGGACGGTCGCGCCGATCATCGCCGCGACCGCGCAGGCGCGCCTCGCCGACGCGCCGCCGCACCTCGTCGACGGTTGGCTGAAGTTCACGCCGGGCGCGGTGAGCGTGAACGATCCGACGCTTCAGGTCGGCAACGCGCCGTCCGCGGCGGCGGTCACGCCCGACAGCACGCTGCTCTTCGTCGCGAGCTCCGCCGACGACACCGTGTCGGTGATCGATGCGCAAGCGTTCCGGCCGATTGGATTGCCGATCGCGGTCGGCACCACGCCGGCGGCGATCGCGATCCTCGCCGACGGCAGTCGCGCCGTTGTCGCCAACTCGGGAAACAATTCGCTCACCGCGATCGACGTCGCGACGCTCCTCGTCGTCGGCGGTCCCGTCAGCGTCGGCGATGTCCCGAGCGGCATCGCTGTCACGCCGATTGAATCAACGTGCTTCGTGACCAATCGAAGCAGCAACACGGTGTCGGTGATCGACGGGCACACGCTCCAATCGCTGGTGAGCGCGCCGATTGCCGTGGGCAACGCCCCAGTCGGTGTCGCGGTCTCCCCCGACAATGCTCACGCTTTCGTCGCGAACTCGAGCGATGGCACGGTGTCCGTCATCGATGTCGCGACGCTCAGTGTCGTCGGCTCGCCGATTCCGGTCGGCCATACACCGATCGGCATCGCGGTGTCGCCGGACAGCGCGCTCGTGTTCGTCGCGAACCAGGGTGACAACACCGTGACGGTCATCGACGCGCAGACACTCGCGGTCGTCGGGCAGCCGATTGCGGTGGGCAACGCGCCGAGTGGTGTGGCCGTCACGCAGGACGGCGGCTACGTGCTCGTCACCAACACCAAGGACGGCACCGTCAGCGTGATCGCCGTCACCACATCCGCGGTCACCGCGTGGTCGCCACTCTCGGTCGGTGCCGGGCCGACGTGCGTGGTCGTGTCGCCGGACAACGTCTACACGTTCGTCACCAACCAGGGAGCCGATACGGCGACGGTGCTCTTCCCCGCGTCGATTACGGGAGCCGCTCGTGCCTGAAGAAATCGGAGGCTGATCAGTGCCGCGACCATCCGTCAGAAGTGTTCCTTCTCCCAACTTCGTCTGGGCGCAGACACAGGTGCTCCAGGTCGGGAAATCGCCGCAAGGCGTTGCTGCCGTCACCGCCGGCTCCAACGTGCGCCTGTTCGTGGCGAACCAATGGGACGGGACGATCTCGGTGTTCGACGCCACGACGCTGCAGCCGATCGGTCAGCCCATCGCCGTGTCGCGCAACAACGGCTTGTCGGGCATCGCGACGTCGCCGGGAAGCGCCTCGGCGAGCACGCCGGTCTACCTCTTCGTTCCGACGAGCGGCACCGTCGACCACCCCGACGACGAAGTGCTGACGGTGATCGACGCCAGGAGCCTCAGGATCGTCTCGCAATCAACGCCGATTGGGAGTCCCGTCTATTCCGCTGCCGTGGCGCCGGACAACAGCTACGTCTTCATCACGTGTGAGGACGGCCACGTCAGCGTCGTCGATGCCAAGACATTTGCCACTGCGGGATCACCCATTCCCGCCGGCACGCAACCGTTCAGCGTGGCGATCACGCCCGACAGCGCGCGCGCCTACGTAGTCAATCTCGACGAGCCCGGCAGCGTCACGGTCATCGACGCGCAGGCGCTCACGGTGATCACGACGCTGACTGGATTCTTCACGCCGGTGTCGGCTGCGGCCTCGGTCGACAACGTACGCGTCTTCGTGGGTAACATGGCCGGGGGCGATGGGCCGGTGCTGTGGATCGACAACCGGAACACGCCGCCGACGCTCGTTCCCACACCGGTCATCGGCGCCATGCAGCCGGACGCCATGGCCGTCTCGCCCGACGGCAATTTCCTCTTCATCGTCGTGCCCTACCAGAATCAGGTCCTGGTGATCGATCCGACGACACTGGAGACATTCGGTCAAGCGATTCCGGTGGGCGTCAATCCGCAAGCGGTGGCCGTTTCACCCGACAGCCAGCGCGTGTTCGTCGCCAACCAGAGCGACAACACCGTGTCGGTGATCGAGCGCGTGCCGATCCAGACGGAGCCGCTGCTCAAGTACGCGCCCGTCTGCGTCCCCGATCCGTTGACGGCGAGCTTTCCGGCCGCGAGCGTCGGCATCGTCGTCAACAACGGCGGTTCATCGACGGTGATCAACTGCACCCAGATCGTCATCGCTTTTTCCGTGGGCGACAACTCAGGCGACCTCACCACCGATCCGACGACCATTCAGACGCAGATGCCCACTGGTTGGAACGTGGCGAGGAGCGGCGGGGTCTTCACGCTGACGCCGCAGACGCCGGCCGACGGGGAGATCGCCGGGCAAGGGCTGGAGTTCCTCTTCACCAACGTCGCGGTCAACGCGCAGCCCGCCGCGCAGTGCCCGATCACCATCTACGAGACCGCGTCCGGCTATCCGCAGCCGAGCATGATGCGCAGCGAAGTGATCAATCTGGTCAAGGCGAACGCCGGATTCACGCTGAGCGATCTCACGGCCGACCCACTGGAGGTGCCATCAGGCGGCACGACCACGCTCCAGTGGACCGGCAGCGCGTCGACGAGCACGATGCCGGTGACCTACACGATGATCTACGACACGGGAACCGAGAGCGTCTCGGATCCCGTCGGCAACACCGGTCCGTACACATCCAAACCGTTGACGCAGACACCGTCGGTGACCTTCACGCTGGAAGCCATGGTCACCCTGTCCGGCCAGGACGAGCCGATCATCGTTCAGGAGCAGGTCTCGGTGACGGTCGACGCAGCATAGTGGAGTCATGACTGCTCGGCCGCTTCGACCACTCGGCCGGCCCGTCCCGCCGCGGAGAGGCCGCTCATTCCGGCTCTTCTCCACGCCGCCGCGCGCGGTAGCCGAGCAAGCCGGCCACGCCGAGGCCGAGCAAGGTCAAGGACGCCGGCTCGGGGACGGCAGTGACTTCCGCCTCGATGCTTCCCGGAAAGTAGATGGCGGCCGGGCCATCGAAGAAGTGAAGGTCGAGTTGTACGAGTTGAAGAGTTAACCCACCTCCGTCGGGTCCGGCGATCGCCGAGACGACCCCGAATGGCACGTACCCAGGGTTTCCTGGATTAACAACATTGAATGATGTGAATGTCGTCAGTGAACCAAGGGTGCTCGTCACGGCCACGTTGACCAATCCCACATTTGACGGGAAATAAGCAGTGCCCGCAACCGTTGTCTTCAAATTGTAAAAGCCAGAAGGCATAGTCCACGTATCGCTCGTCGTGATCGAATCGGCGCCGCCAAAACTGTAGCCGTACATGGCGGCCGGGAACATGCCCGCCGGATCGAAGAAGGCAGGCGGGGGAGTGACAGGGGCGCCAGTGAGGGCTAGGAACGGCAAGCCTCCCGCCTCGTCCGGAGAAAAGCCGGTGCCGCTATAGGTGACCTCATTCCGGAAGAGAAATGTGATCACGTCGTTGGCTGGGGCGAAATCGCCGTTGATCCCGTTGCTGAAGCCGTCGTCCACCGTGACGGGGACTCCCGACTGGGTACCCCGAATCGCAAACGGCCCGGCTTGCGCGACGGACGCGCCGAGTGCGAAAAGCGCGGCCAGCGTGACTGACCTGAAGAGATGGTTGTGGACGATCATGATAGGTACCTATCGCTTTTGCTTAACCGCACGTGGAGTGTGCGCCCTTGGCTAATTTCGAATGACAGAAATCAACATGAATCCGGTATCGTCACAGTCGATAGCTCACTAATTAGGTCTGACGGCCGATCTGTCCATGACCGTGTCTTCGCTGATAACTTCAAGAATGCGCCGAGGCGATATTTCACAACCGTAATGATTGTGCCTTCTAAACATTTATTGTCAGATAAAAGTCATCAAAAGTGATGACTTAGAAGGTCGCTGATAGACCGTCATCACAGGTTGTGCTATTTTTATAACATTTTGGCAGTCTGTCAGAGTGGCCTTCATCTTGCTCGGCGCCGCGGCATTCGTTCTCGTGATCGATCGCGCAGCACCGCGATCCGATCGCGCATGGCGCGCTGATGAATCTCGTGGGTGATGACACCGTGGTCCTGCAGGCCTGCCTGCGCCGCATCTTGCGGTGGCGGGTTCCGCCGAACTGGACGGCGGCGGAATGGTCGAGAGAGATGCGAGCCCACGGCGCCGGCGCGCTCTGGCAGGCGCGGTGTGACTTCGATGCGGCACGGCTCGTCCCCTTCGATGCGTTCGCACGGCAGCGCATCCTCTCGGCCGCGCTCACCCGCTATCGTCAAGAATGGACCTTCGCCCTCCACTGCCAGCTCGGAGACGACGGCGTCGGAGACGAGCCGAGCAACCATGGCGGCTCACTACAGGACCAGCACCTGGCGCGCGAGATGCTGGCGCGGGTGTCTCCCGCCGAGTATCGCCTCGTGAAAGCGCTGTTCTGGGACGGAGAGACTGAAGCGACGCTCGCGCTCGACCTTTCGGTGACGCAGCAGGCCGTGAGCAAACGCAAGCGGACCGTTCTCCGGCACTTGCGCGAGCTGCTGACGATAGCGGGCAGTTTCAGGTCGTGATGTCGCAGTCGCTCGCCGCGATGGACCGGACTAGCCGCCGGACAACGCGCCGACGATCATGAACGGCTCGCGGCCCGACGCAATCGCCGCCGGCAGCGGCGTGTCCATCCCGGTGAACGAGACGTCCTCCTCGCAGGCAAAGAAGCGAATGAAGGACCGGCGCTGGTCGGTCGCGTAATCGCGGATGGTGCCGCGCAGCATCGGGAAGCGCTGCTCGATCGCATCGATCACGCTCCGCGCGGTGACCGCGCCGTCGACCGCGACGACGACTTCGCGGTCGGCGTGCGCCAGCTGACACAGGTGATACGGCAGCTCGACCCGGACCATCGCGTCAGAAGCTCTGCACTTCGACCGACAGGACCGGCGGCAGATCGCGCACGATCGCCCGCCAGGTGTCGCCCGAGTCGGCGGACGCGTAGACCTGGCCGCCGGTGGTCCCAAAGTAGACGCCGAGTCGTCCAGCGTGTCGACGTCCATCGCCTCGCGGAGGACGTTCACGTAGCAGTCCTTCTGCGGCAGCCCGTTGGTGAGCGGCTCCCACTCGTGGCCGCCGCTCCGGCTGCGAAACACCTGCAGCCGGCCGTCCATCGGGTAGTGCTCCGAGTCGCTCTTGATCGGCACGATGAAAATCGTCTCGGGCTCGTGCGCGTGCACATCGATGACGAAGCCGAAGTCGGTCGCGAGGTCGCCGCTCACTTTCTGCCACGACTCGCCGGCATCGTCGCTGCGCATGACGTCCCAGTGCTTCTGCATGAAGAGCGTCTCGGGCCGCGACGGGTGCAGGGCGATGCGGTGCACGCAGTGGCCGACTTCAGCGGTCGGTTTCGGCAGGGTCTTCGAGTAGAGGCCCTTGGTGATCGGCTTCCACGTCACGCCGCCGTCGTCGGACCGGAAGGCACCGGCGGCGGAGATCGCGACGTACAACCGCTGGTGGTTCGTCGGATCGATCAGGATCGTGTGCAGACACATCCCGCCGGCACCCGGCGCCCACTGCGAGCCGGTGCTATGTCCGCGCAGGCCGGACAGCTCGGTCCAGCTCTGGCCGCCGTCCGTCGACTTGAACAGCGCCGCGTCCTCGACGCCGGCGTAGACCGTGTCAGGATCCGTCAGCGACGGCTCGAGGTGCCAGACGCGTTTGAATTCCCAAGGGTGGGGCGTCCCGTCGTACCACTGGTGCGTTCCGGGGATGCCGTCGTAGACGAACCTGTTGCCGACGGTCTCCCAGGTCTTCCCGCCGTCGTTGCTGCGCTGAATCGTCTGGCCGAACCAGTCATTCGACTGCGAGGCGTAGATCCGGTTGGGGTCTGCCGGCGACCCCTTCAAGTGGTAGAACTGCCAGCCGCCGAACTGCGGGGCACTGACATCCCAGCGTTGACGTGTGCCGTCCGAGGTGAGGATGAACGCGCCCTTGCGCGTGCCGACGAGAAGCCGCACTCCGCACACAGATATGCTCCAAAGAAGCGCGCGTTTCGATCTTCGAAACCGCGCGGCATGAAGCGTAGCACGCGGCCACTCCTCGCGGCAGCCGCGCTTCACGTGGAGAAGATGTCGCCGGCTCCAGTGGTCGTATGTCAAGCCCTGAACGGTCAGCTCGCCGTTCCGAGGGCTCCCGTGGATCGTGGTGAAATGTCCGTCAGCAGGACCCGATCCCAGAGCGGTTCGACCGGACTGATGGCGGCCAACAACGCGAGCGCCACGCCAGCGGCTCCCGTCAGGAAACTCACGTCGTCGTTCCACGTGGACGGGTTCGCGTTGCCGTTGACATCCAGGGGCTTCCACGAGCGGTAGCCGGCCACGCCAACGCCGGGCCGTCTCATGTCGATGGCGCGCTCGAACCACAGCAGCGCAGCGGCTCTGAATGCCTCTTCGCCGGTCGCTTGATAGAGCCGGTTGAACAGGTGCGCATTCCCACACGCGCCGTGACACAACCCTGCATCATAGGTCACGTCGATCTCCGGCCGGCGCGCGGCCGCTTTGGCCACATCGATCCAGAAGCACGCTGCCGCAGCGTCGTCCATCGCGCAGGAGGCCATCAACAACGCCACCGACACGCCCAAGGCGCCGTAGCACCAATTGGATTTGGCTGAAGACGCGCTCTGTCCGTGAACGAGCCACGATGGATACAAACCGTCCGGCGTGCGTTGGTCCATCAGCCAGCACATACCGCGTCGGAAGATCGGCTCGTGCGACGTCCATCGCCCGGTCCGTCGAACCGATCCGAAGAGCCCCAGGATGCCCGGGATACCGTGCGCGACGCCGAGATTGTAGTAGCCGCCCGGCGCGAAGGACCGCTGCCAGGGCGGCAGCAACTCGGGCGGTGTGCTCCACGTGACGGCGTGTCGATCGACTTCCGCGCAGCGAATCAACGCGTCGCCGAGCAACTCCAATCCGCTCGACGCATCAATGTTCGGCAGCCGTTCCAGAAAATAAATTCCCAGACCGCAGGCGCCGGCGATCAGATCGTAGCCGTGCGCCAACGGATGATGCGCGTACCCCACGATCGCGGCGTCGAGCTCGTCGAACGAGAGATCCGCCGACACGTCGAGGAGCCGGCTCACGTGGGCGATCAGCCATCCGACTCCTGCGACGCCACCGAACAGGCCCGGCTTGAGGTAGGTCGTCGACAGGCAATCGGCCGCGCGCGACAGACCGTCGAGCGACCGCTCGCGGTGAGGCGACGAGCAACGGGCGACGCCGTAGTAGCCGTTCAAGAGCGTGTCGCCCCAGTCGTTCGTCGGCGCTCCTCGCGTCGCCAAGTCGGCCAGCACGTCGATGACGACCGCTTCGCAGCGATCGGCGTCGGCGCCGGCGATCAGCGGCGACCACATGGCCGTTCCTTCGGCGGTCACGCGACGACGCGCCGCTCGCGATGCGCCCCGCGCCCGCGCTGTCGGCCGTCCTGTGCTTCGTACAGCCTGGCGAGGAACTCGTACAGCACCAGTTCGTGGTGCTGGTGCGACGAGCGCAACGCCCGGTTCGCATGCATGTGCAGGAAACTGCTCGCCAACGACTCGACCGGAACCGACAGCCGCTCGAGCGACTGCCGGATATCGGCGACCACGCCGCTGACGCGCTCGGCGGCTCCGAGACAGACATCGGCGATCTCCGATCGCTGCCGCTCCCATCCCGACCACAGCGTGTGCTCGAGCAGCCGGCGCTCGCTCCGGAACCGTGCGCCCAACGCGTGGTCGAGCGATTTGTTGGCGCCCAACGTGTTGCCAAGCGCCCGACGTTGACGGCGGACGAACTCGAGCTTGGCGGTCGCCGTCATCCCGAGCGACGTCAGCACGCGATCCCACATCCACAGCGCGTAGAGCCAACGATCGCCAAGCCGGCCCGCCGCGGTGAGATGCCCGAGCAGCGCCAGCACGAAATCGCTGTCGGACGAAAAGTACCGCTCGCTGAGCTCGATTCCTGCTGGCCCACCGTACCGTTCGATTTCTCGCTCGTAGGTCTCTTGCTGGAACTTCCATGCCAGTCCATCCGCGACGGTCTTCGACAACGCCGCGTACAACGCACGTTGCAAGGGGCCGTTGATCACGACCGGGTCACCCTTGAATCGCAGGCGCAGGTGCCAATCCGGATCGCTGTATCGGATGAAGAACCACTGATCGGCACGCCCGTCGGTGACGTGCTCGTTCACGAACGGCCCGACGATCAGCGTCAGCAATCGATCCAGCGTCGCCGTGCCCGCGTAGCACTTGACGAACAGCCAGCACGACCCAGGCGGAAACACGCGTTGAACCGTCACGACGGCGGCGGCGGCCGGCGCCCGCGGGCTCGTCGCGGTCGGAATGCGAGTGAAGGGCACGACGATCTCGTGCGCGTAGTGCGACGCGTCTCTCCGGACCGCGTGATGATTGGGAGGCGGAAACATCTCCACCAGCGCGAACTCGCCACGACGCTTCACCGCGTGTGCGAACGTCTCGACGCTCAGGACGTTGTCGAGATCGAGCGGGAGCTCGTTGTCGTAGTCGCGTAACGCGACGAAGCGCGGCAGCTGCAGCTGGCGGCGCCACTGCTGAACGTACGCGAACAGATCGTCGATCGATCCGGTGGTTGGCGGCGCCCACGCGCCGTCGCTGAACCGCCACTGGGCACGACAGAGCACCAGCGGGCCGCGGACGATACGCGGCAAGAACGTCAGGGTCTCGAGCGTTCCCCAACTCCAGCACAGCCAGCTGCTGACGTGTTGAGCCTGCACGCCGCCGAGAAAGCGATAGACGCCCTGACCGCGGGCGAAGTTGTGCGCGTTCGTCATGCGTGGAATGACTTCGCGGCCCAGGCGCGGTGCCCGCAGGACGACGCGGTCGTCCTGGACCGACACCAACAGGTCGGACGTCGTGAGACGTCGATCCTCGGGCATGCCCGACACACCCAGGAATTCGATTTCGTACTGTCGGAGGGCGGGACGGGCCGCGATGTTCCCCATGCGCGCCGATGGGACGTGCACGATTTCGGCGAAGACCGCGTCAGGGACGTTCGCTTCCTCTCGCGCGAGGTGCCCGATGACCCAGCGCCGCAGCTCGTCGTCGCCATGGCAGAAGCGCCCGAGGATGTTGGCGCCCGACGGCCCCGTGACGTACTTGATCAGGACGTCCGGATCGTCGCCGCCGTTTTCCGGCTCATTGACGGCGACCACCGCCGACAGCGCATCGGGCAACGGGCTCCGCTTCTCGACGGTCAGGCGGCGGATGTCCTCGTCGGTGAGATCGAGGACGTGCCGGTTCGCCGCGCGCAGTTGCTCGATGCGATTCAGCAGGTAGGCATCGCGCGCGGTCCAGCGCGGCATCGTGTCGCCGGCCATGACGAACGGCAGGCCTTTGAGCAGCGGCGCATCCTCCGCGGCGGCGGCGCCGGATCGTTGGTAACCGATGCCCATCTCCTCGTCGAGCACTTCATTGAGCGGCATCTCGCGCTGCTCGTAGCGCTGGCGAAACAGATCCTTGAACTTGCGCAGCGCGTCAACGGGCTCGGGCGGACTGATGCGGTACAGCAGATCGACACTCGACCACACGCGCGCGACGAGCGGCGCGCCGACGTCTGCGTGCGGTGCCGATCGGTACAGGTCGACGTGCAACAGCCGGGAGGGATCGGCGGCGGTGTCCAGCGCGCCAAGGACTTCGCCGACGCGCGCATAGGCGTCGCGGCGCGATCCGACCGCCGATCGATCGCTCTCGGCCAGTTGCGCGGCGACCTCCGAGAGGACCGCGTGGCAGCGCTGCGCCCGGGAGACGGGAATCGGCCTGAGCCGGGCCAACAGCGCGAGCAGCGGGTCGACGGCTGTCGTGAGCGGACCGAGATCCGAGACGATGAGCTGCTGGCCGGCCAGCATGTCGGCGTACTGCAGCGCATCCTCGACGGTGACCTCCTCGCCGAAACGCTCCACGAGGGCGTGCGCAATCGTGTCCAACGTGGCGCCGGAACGACACGCGTCCAGCGCTGCCTGAATGGACTCTTCGTAATCGGCGGCCACGAGCGCATCGCCACGGCCGGTGCGGTCCACCGTGATCTGCACGTAGCGATAGCGTCCGCCCGCGAAGTACAGCGTCGAGTTGGGTCTGTAGATCAAGCACCGGCGAATCTCCGGATCGGATTCGAGGCTGCGGGTGATCGCGAAGAGGTAGTCGTTGTCGAGGCGGGTGTGCGTGCGAAGCGCGGCGAGGTCGCCGAGCTGCAACGACGTGTCTGGCGCCACGTGCGCGATCGAGAGCGCCGCGAACAGACCGAATGGCGTGGATCGTCCCGACATGCGCTGGATGTAGCGCGTCACCGCGCGCTCGACCGACTCGAAGGCGCCCTCCTCTGCGTGCAGCCACCGATCGAGGTCGTGGCATAGTGAGGGCGATGCCACGTACAGCGCATCGTGTACCCAAGGTTGTTGGACGATCTGTTTCAGCTCGCGTACGAGCGCCTCGCGCCGTTGCTGCGGTGTCGCTGAACGTGCGCACGGCAGCCGATCCTCCGCCGACTGCTGCCAGCGCGTCAGCGTTTCAGTCGGGAGCACCGCACAGCGCATCACCGCAAAGCCGCTCGACTCGAATCCGTCGGTGGCCGCCAAGCGACGAAGAGTGATCGAAGACATCAGCACAACTCCACGTGGACCGGATTGAGAAGCACGTCGAATGCCGATGGAGAGCTGGACACCGCTACTCGTCGATGAGCGACAGACGGCCGCTCGGAACGTCGTGTTCGACGTCGCCGAAGATCTGCAGCGCCATCCGCGCGACCCGCTCGACTGGGGTGCTGCCCTGCTGCACGCGTACCTCGGCGTCGCCACCGGAGAGGCCGCGTTCCGAATGCGGGCCCTCGCGACGGTTGCCGAGGCGCTGCAGGCGATGGAGACGACGCCACAGGGTGCCGGCGTGTTCGACGGCGGCGTCGCCGGCGTGGCGTGGCTGGCGGCACACGTCTATCGACTGCTTGGAGAGCGCGTGGACGGCGAGAGCTTCGAGGACGTCGATGCGGCGCTCGTCGAATACGTATCGTCCATCCGGCGCCCCGCGCCGTACGACGTGATCTCAGGCCTGCTCGGTGTCGGCCTCTATTTCTTGGAGCGTCTGCCCGGCGACATGGGGCGGATCGGCGCGAAGCGGGTCTGCGATCTTCTGGCGGCGACCGCCGAGCCAACCGAGGACGGCGTGACCTGGTGGACGGATCCGTCGTGGCTGCCGGACTGGCAGCGAGCGCGTGCTCCGCGCGGCTACTACGATCTGGGCGTGGCCCACGGCGTGCCAGGCATCGTGGGGTTTCTCGCAACAGCGCGCCGATGCGCGCCGGATCTCGTCGATCGCAATCTCTTGGCAGCCTCAGCGCGGTGGGTGCTGAGCCACGTGCGGCCGGACGGTTCGCTGCTGTCGTGGGTCCCCGATGGCATCGAGCTGATTCGCGGCAAGATCGCCTGGTGTTACGGCGGGCTGGGCGTATCGGTCGTGCTCCTGAGCGCCGGTCTCGAATTGGGCGACCCGCAGCTCGTGGCGAACGCGTGCCGCATCGCTCGTTGTGCGGCGGAACATCGCATCGATGCCGGTGTTCGTGATGCGTGCTTGTGCCACGGAGCGGCAGGAAATGGACATCTGTACAACCGTCTATTTCACGTGACGGGCGATGCGCTGTTCCGCGAGACGGCCGAGTACTGGTTCGACGATACGCTGCGCCGGCGGTCCGCATCGGGCATTGGCGGATTCCGCCGCTGGATCTCAGAGGCTGGGAATGCCATGGACGTCGGTGAGTGGCGATCGGATCCAAGCTTCCTGTCTGGTGCATCGGGTACTGCCCTCGCGCTGCTGTCGGCGATCACCGACCTGGAACCGAACTGGGACCGACTGCTGCTCGCCGACATTCCGGCGCGTCCTCGACCGAGCGCATGATGCCGATCAGGACGGCGTGCCCGGCCGCGTCATGAACGTGACGACGACGAGAACGGGTTGTCGGCGAGGAGCACCGGATCGGAACGGCTCTCGCCGGTGAGGCGCGCCAGGTGACACAGAAACAAACCAATGCCCGCGGCACCGTGGCCATACCCCACCTGCGCGTACCGGTATTCCGGCTGCAGCCGGTACTCCGACTGCGTCCACCTGAGCCCGCCGTTCGCTGGTTCGCCGAGCGCGACGATCGCCTCCCCACAGGCGACGGCCCACTCGTAGTGCGAGGGATCGCCGGAGACGGCGAAGAGCGTGGCGAAGTGATCGCCGACACCGGCGATCCCGCAGCACATCCCGACGTTCCACATGCCCTTGAGCCGCCGCGTGAGCATCCCGCTCTGGCGTATCCAGCGAAGCGAGCTCTTGAACAGCGTCGTCCAGCGGCTGTCGCCGGTGATCGTGTGGAGCAGAAAGAACAACCGGCTGATACCCGCCGCGCCGTAACACCAACCCAAGTACGGCGGCGCCGTCGACGGCTCCGGCTGCGACGGCCACGCAGCACCGGACTTGAGCGGCTTCCTCGCCGCCTCGAGCCACGACGCGCCGTGGATGGCCGCGGCAAGAAATCGCTCGTCGCGTGAGTCCTGAAACAACCGCGCGAAGAAGTAGGCGATACCGGCGATGCCGTGACCAAATCCCGCGCTGGGACGCTGGCCGGCATTCGCCGTGGTGCCTGACCAACACCAGCCGGTGCCGGACAGCTGCCGCTGTGACAGCAAGTGGTCGCCCGCGTGGACCGCCGAATCGAGGAAGTCGGCACGCCCTGTCCGCCGCGCCAGGTCCAGGAGTGCGAGGCCGACGCCGGCGGTGCCCGACAACACGTCATTCGCGGCCGGCCAGTCGACGGCGTGCCGCGCGCGACGATCACACGTCCACCGCATCGCGTCGAGAGCGACCGTCCGAAGCGACCGATCGCCGGCGCAGTCAGCGACGGTCAAGAGCACCGACGCGATGCCGGCGCTGCCCAAGTAGTAACCGCGCGGCGGCTGTGTCACGTGTGGAATCGGCCACCAGCTGTCTCCGTTGACCTTGATGCGCTGACGCGCGATGCCGCGGGCGCCCGCAACGGCAACGCGAAGGTGCTCCGGGTCGCGGTTCGCTCGGTACAGATCGAGAAAGAACAGCACGGCGCCGGCGCCGCCGTAATAGATCGATGGATCGCAGCGCGGATCGGGCCGGTCAGGCACCGCACACCACGAGAACCAAGACGACGGTCCCGGCATCGTGACGGAACGCAACCAGATGGCGGCCCGGCCGGCCGCATCCAACCACCGTCGTGGTCGAGCCGCATCCACACGGCCCACCAGTCTTGAAAGCTGTGCGACGTCCATCATGTGACAGCAATCCGCGGCCGTCTCGGTGGGTAACGGCCGCACACACGCGTTCTCTGATCCTTTCTAGGTCGCTCTTGCAGCGCGGCCTTCTAACAACATGGGAAACCCGGTGTCGTCGCGACACTCGAGCAGGTTCCACTTTGACCGCTTCCGCAGCCGCAGTCGCTGCCGGCACACCCGGAGACGGTGCAGACGCACGTGCAGTCGGTGTCGATGCAGCTTTCGGTATCGCTGCCGCCGACGACGCGAGCTGCTTGCTGTTCGGTGAGATTCCTGAGGGTATCGACGTTCAGGCGCAGTTTGCGATGGCCCATATCCTGCTCCACAGACGAGCACCGAACTTTGCGGCGGAACCGTGTGGACCGCGCAGGTATACCAACTCGCCGATCGTGGTTCAAGGCGCGATTCGTCGCGACATTTCGTGCGCGCGCGCGTTCACACGGCCCGCGCGTTCCAGACGTGTACAACATGGCGGATCGTCGGCCACCAACGACCGCATGGCAGGAACTGAATCTGACTTCTCCGACACGTGCTCGCGAAAGTACGAGACCGCGAAGAGGCGCGCTCCGACGCGGCGCGCGTGTGATACACATCGCATCGGTGCGCTGATCGCGCGTACACGACGCGAGAGGAACGCTATGCCGCGACCGTTAGGGGCGCTGGATCTGTGCCGGACCAGTCACGTCGCGTCTCCGGCAGACATCTTGTGGGGCGCCGTCGAGCTCGTCCGATCGCTGGAACGCCTCGGCTACACCCGATACTGGCTCCCGGAGCATCACGAGAGCGATTCGGCGCAAGCCTGCCCAGAGATCATGACCGCCGTGCTGTCCGGAGTGACCGATTCGATCCGAATCGGGAGCGCGGGGATCTTGCTTCGCTACTACAGTGCCGTGAAAGTCGCGGAGACCTTCAAGCTCCTCAACACCATCTATCCCGATCGCATCGACTTGGGCATTGCCGGCGGGCAAGCGGCGAATCCGGCGACGCACCAACAACTCGCGCTCGATGCGGCCACCGACGTCGAGTACCTCCACAAACTGCACCTGCTGATCGACGCCTTGGGAAATCCATCGAACACCGGGGTCCCGCCGATCGGCGGCACGTCCCCACAGCTGTGGATCATGGGAGCCGGCACACGCGGCGCCGCGCTCGCCGCGTCGCTCGGCGTCGGCTTCTGCCACGGTCTGTCGTCGCCATCCACTCGTGACGAGCCGTCGGCGATCATGGAACACTATCGAGATCGCTTCGCCTCGAACACATCCAAGCGTGGACCCGCGTACGCCGTCGCGATCGCGGGGGTCTGCGCGGAGAGCGACGCGCTGGCGAAGCAACTGGCGCGGCAGGAAACGATCTACTCCGCATCCATCGTCGGTGCGCCGTCGCACTGCGCGGAGCAGATCGAGCGGATGGCGGATGATCTCCAGGCCGACGAGGTCATCTTCATCGATCTGTGCCGCGAGGTTCGCGCGAAGATCCGCTCCTACCAGCTCATCGCGTCCGCGCTCAATCTGTCCTCGGTCAGCGCGCCTGGACAGCCGTCATGACGGCCAATCACGTCGCCGTCTTCTGTGCGTGTTGTGTGATGGCGTCGTGCAAGCCGGCGACGAATGCCGCGGGCGGCACGCCGGCCGGCGCCGTGGTGGCCGCGCCGGCACCCTCACCTGCTCCGGAAGAGACGATTGTCGGGTTGATTCTGCCGCAAGCGGCCGTCGACGTCAGCGCCGAGGTGGATGGCCGCGTGACGCGCGTGCGGGTGCAGACCGGCATGCCGGTGCGGCGTGGCGATCCGTTGTTCGACATCGACTCACGTCTCGCCACGCAGGAGCAGCTCGACGTCGCCACGGGCGATGCGCAGCTGGCGGAATCCGACGTGGAAAAGGCCGCGTTGGTTGTCGAGCAGATGCGGGCCAAGGTCGATCGGCTTCAAGCGCTCAGAGCCGATGGGCTCGTCGATCTGCAGCAGCTCGAGGACGCGCGCTACCAGCTCCAGATCGCGCGCGTCACCGAACGCGCTGGCCGGGTGAGCCTGTCCCAAAAGCAAGCCATCGTCAGGGAGCGGCAACAGCTGCTCCGCGCGCGAACGGTCCGTGCGCCGTTCAGCGGCATCGTGTCGTCGTGTTACATCGAGACCGGCATGGAGATCGGCGCGGGGACGCCGGCGATCAGAATCGTGCAATCGCATCCGCTCCACGTGCGGTTCGCGATTCCCGATCTCCGCACGACCGCCGTGCAGGTCGGGTCGACCATCGCCGTTCGAGTCGATGGATCCGAAGAGCGGCTGACGGCCCGTGTCGTTCGCGTCTGGCCGGAAGTCGATAGCGCGTCGCAAGTCATCCTGGCTGATGCCTTGTTCCGTGAGCAGGACGATCACGCAAGCGCCGGCCGCCTCGTCGCGGGACGGACGGTGCGGGTGGTCATCGAGCCATCGAGCGATTCTCGGCGGGCGGTCGCGTCGCCATGACGCTGGAGCCGATCTTCCGGCAGGACGCCCTCGACTACTACCGCGGCGGCGGTGCGGGACTGGGTGATCCGATTCTGATTCCGCCAACCTGGATGCGTTGGACGTACGCGCTGTGCGCGACGACGAGCGCCATCGTGCTGGCGGCAGCCACGCTGGTCGCTGTTCCGGAATACGTCGAAGGGCCGGCGGTGATTCGAGCGGAAGGCGCCCAACCGATCGTGGCACCGCTGCCGGGCATCGTCGCTGCCGTCGCCATGACACCGCGACGGTACGTCAGAGCGGGCGACGTGCTGGTGGCGTTCCGTGCCGAAGAAGAAGTCGCGCAGCTGAAGTCCGTCGAAGCGGAGTTGACCACCACGCTGGTGCGGCTCTTCGCCGATCCCTCGGATCGGTCGGTCCGCCAAGCGATGGGCTCGCTACGAAGCCAGCGGGACCTTCTGCGATCGCGGGTCGCGGCGAGGACGATTCGCGCCGATGCGGACGGAATCATCGGCGACGTGCGCGTCCGGGCCGGTCAGGCGGTGAACGCGGGCGACATTCTGATGTCGTTGGCTGGCCGCAGCGCGCTGTTCACCGTCACGGCCGCACTGCCAGGCCACCGCCGGCCGTCGCTGCACGATGGCCAGCAGATGCAGATGCGGCTGTCGGAGTATGGCGACGTGGTCGAGCAGTTGAACATCGCGCACGTCGATGACCTGGTCGTCGCGAGCGCGGAAGCGCGCCGGAGCGTCGGGATCGACACGACGGACTCGGCTCAAGTCTCTGGTCCGTCCGTGCTCGTGCACGCGAATCTCTCGTCCGGATCATTTGTGGCGGACGATCGCGTGTACGACTTCTTCGACGGCATGCGGGTCACGGTCCGCGTGCAGGTCGGTGCGAAACCGCTGATCGGCATCGGCCGGAAGCGCGTGTACAGCTCGCGGTGATTCATGCGCACGCTGCCGACATTCGAGGCCGTCGTCGGCCGCTTCGGCGGCGTGGCCGCGGTGCTCGAGAATTGGCGGCGCCATCGCGTCCCATTCGTCCAGCAAACGTCCAACGCCGAGTGCGGCGCCGCCTGCCTGGCGATGGTTCTCCGCTACTACGGGCATTGGGAGAGCCTGGACGTTCTGAGAAAGGCGACGGTCGGAGGGCGCGACACCACCAATGCGCAGCGCCTGCTGCAGATCGCCCAGTCGTACGGCCTGCAAGGACGGGCCGTGGCGATCACGCTCGAGCAGGTGGAGGCGCTTCCGCCCGCCAGCATCCTTCACTGGAACTTCACGCACTTCGTCGTGCTCGAACGGCCGACGCGCAAAGGGTCGTGGATTGTCGATCCGGTCGGCGGCAGGCGACGCGTGTCGGTCGAGCAGCTCTCGCGGTCGTTTACCGGCGTCGCGCTGGTCTTCGAGCCAACCGGCGCGTTCGTCAAGACGAGAAGAACTGAGCGGCCGCTCGTCGGATACGTGAAGCAGCTCGCCGGCGAGCGCACGTTCATCCCGCACGTCGTCGCCGCGTCCGTTCTGCTCCAGGTGCTCGGCCTCGCGCCGCCGCTGGTCAGCCGGGCGCTGGTCGACTACGTCATCCCGGCGAGAGACTACGACGTCTTTGCCACCATCTGTGTCGCCATGATCGTCCTCGCCGCGTGCCAGGTGTGGACATCACTGGTACGTGGACGTGTCCTGCTCTATCTGCGCGTCAGGCTCGATACCCGGATGACGTTGGCGTTCGTCTCGCACCTGATGGACTTGCCGTTCGAGTTCTTCGAGCGCCGTCCGATTGGCGATCTGCTGCTGCGCGTCGCGAGCAACACGGCGGTCCGCGAGACGGTGACGACGGCCGTGTTGTCGGGCATGATCGACGGAAGTCTGGCCGTCGCGTATCTGGCCGTGCTGGTGGCCATCAGCCCATTGCTCGCGGTGGTGACCGTGCTGATCGCGTCGCTGCAGGCGCTGCTGCTCTTGATCACGCGCCGCGTGCAACGAGAGTTCACCGCGCGGAGTGTCGAGGCGCAGTCCAGCGCCCAGAGCTTCCTCGTGGAGACGTTGAGCGGGATCGAGAGCCTCAAGAGCATGAGCCTCGAGTCCTATACCGTCGGTGCCTGGTCCAATCTCTTCGCGCGACAGCTGAACGTGGCCCTCGAACAGGGACGCCTGAACACGATTCTCGAGGCAATCCGTACGGCGCTGGCGAGCACGTCCGCCATGGTGCTGCTGGCGGTCGGGGTCTATCTGGTCCTGCGCGATCAGTTGAAGCTCGGCGAGACGCTCGCGCTGATCGCCATCGCCAACGGGTTCGTGACGCCGGTGTTGACCGTGGCCGCCAACGTCACCTCGCTGCAGCAGGTCGGCGTGTATCTCGAACGGTTGGACGATGTCTTCCATGCGTCGACGGAACGCGAGCTCGCCGGCACACAACGCGCCGATCGGCTCGCGGGCAACATCAATCTCCACGACGTGAGCTTCCGCTACGGACCCACCTCTCCATTCGTGCTGCGACACGTGTCGCTCGGCATTCGCGCCGGCGAAACGATTGCCATTGTCGGCCGATCGGGTTCCGGCAAGTCGACCCTGGCCCGGCTCTTGATCGGCCTGCATCGGCCGACGGAAGGCTACGTCGCCTACGACGGCGTCGACGCACGATCGTTGGACATTCAATCGGTCCGGCGAAGTTTCGGCGTGGTGACACAGAAGGTCGGCCTGTTCGGCGGCACGATCAGATCGAACATCTCGGTGGCCGCCGCGGACCTCGATCTCTCGCGAATCGAGGAGGCGGCGCGCACCGCGCACATCCTCGACGACATTCGCGCGATGCCCATGGGGTTCGACACCATGCTCACGGCGGCCGGCGGTTCCCTGTCGGGCGGGCAGCAGCAGCGACTGGCGATTGCCAGGGCCGTGGTCAACCGGCCCTCCGTGCTCCTGATGGATGAAGCCACCAATCAGCTGGATGGCGTGTCGGAGCGCGCCGTCCTCGAGGAGATCGGCCGACTCGGGTGCACGCGCATCGTCATCGCGCACCGCTTGAGCACCGTGCAGCACGCGGATCGCATTCTGGTCGTCGACGCCGGGATCGTGTGCGAAGAAGGGACCCACGAAGAGCTCCTGCACCGGCGCGGAGCGTATGCCCACCTCGTCGCGGCGCAGATGATCGGCGACTCCCCCACGCGACCTGAGAGCGCAATCGCGTAAGTGCCCGCTACTCGCCGACCGACTTCGTCATCACGAGCACGTAGTCGCGAAAGCCCTGCCGCTCGTAGAAGGCGCGCGCCTCGTGGTTGCGGCCCAAGACACCAAACCGCAGCGTGCTCGCGCCGTGCGCGTGCGCGAACGCCTCGGCTTCGGCCATCAGCTTCGACGCGATCCCCGCGCGCCGAAACGCCGGCCGCACGAAGATGTCGTGGACCCAGGCGAATGGCGCGGGATCGTCCGGCGAGTCGTTGCGCATCGCGGCCACGACACAGATGAACCCGACCACCTCACCCTGGCGATCGGCGACCATCACCGCGCCGTCGTGCTCGGCGCATCGATCCAGCAGATACTCGATGTATTCGTCGACGATCGTGCCTCCGGCCGGCCAGGACGGCTCCAGGCTTCGATGAACGTTCTGCTGGTCGATCACGCACTGGCGCAGCCCCTCGGCATCACGGGCCGCGTCGTAGGGACGAATGTGCGCATCCACGCGGATATCCTCCATCGCCGCCCGATCGGAACGCAAGACGCCGCCGAACGCCTGCCAGCGTCGGCATCACGGCCGATCGCACTGAACGCCTTGGAGGCGCGCCGTCGAAGAGGCGTGAGGCGACGCGTTGCCGACAACCGCGCACGGCATTCGTGGTATGACTGAAGGGCCAGGCTTGCCGATAGGAAGCGGGGTCCATGATTCGCCGCCTCACACTCAGGATGCTCGCGGCGGGCTGGCTCGCGGCACTCGGCGTCGCCGCGCAGGACCAGCCGGTCTTCCGCGGGACGAGCGATGTCGTTCGCCTGTTCACGACCGTCACCGATCGGGACGGCCGGCTCGTCACCACGCTCGGGCGCGACGACTTCGAGATTCGTGACGAGGGCCGACCGCAGCCCATCACGCTGTTCGACAACACGCCGCAGCCGATTCGTCTCATCGTGCTGCTCGACGTCTCGGGCAGCATGGAGGGCAATCTGCCGCTCCTTCGCGGGGCCGTCGAGCAGCTCTTCGCGCGGCTTCGCCCGAACGATGCGGTCCGCCTGGGAACGTTCGGACACCAGGTGACCATCAGCCCGACGTTCACCCACGACGCCCACGATCTGCTGCGTGCGTTGCCGGATTCGATCGCGCCCGATGCGCCGACGCCGTTGTGGCGGGCCATCGACGAGGCGATGGCAGGATTCGACGCGGAGGGTCGCCCGGTCGTGCTCGTCCTGAGCGACGGCAAGGACAGCGGCCCGATCAGCTTCCGCCAGCCCGTCGTCAGCCAGGCCGAGATCATCGAGCGCGGCCGACGCAACTCGGTGATGGTGTACGCCATCGGCATGCGCAGTCGGCGTCAGCGGCAGAGTCCACCGGGAATCGGACCGGGCGGACTCCAAGCGGCGCTGCTCGCGGATCTGCCCGACCCCGGCCTGGCGCGCGTCGCCGAAGAAACCGGCGGCGGCTACACCGAGATTCGCTTCGGCCAGGATCTGGGCGCCGCATTCGCCGCGGTCGCCGAGGAGCTGCACAGCCAGTACCTCCTGGGCTTCGCGCCGCCGAAGCGTGACGGGAAGACGCACCAGATCGACGTGCGCGTCACGCAGAAAGGCATGAAGCCGAGGGCGCGCCGGAGCTACGTCGCTCCGAAGGAGTGACGATCGGCGCGGTGCGCCGAGCGGCGAACGGCGCGTCCGTCCACCGCTACACGATCTGGTACTCGGGCGTGCTCATGATGAGATGCGCGGTCATGCGCAGCGGATCCTCGAGATAGGTCTTGGCGCGATCGAGGTTGTCCGTGCCGAGCTCCCTCGTGAGGAACGTCACCAACGCCTCCCGAGTCGCGGACGCCGTCGGCACGCGCAGCAGTCGCCACAGCAAGTCGTCGACCGCCTCGCCGGTCGTCGCGGCGCCGCTCTCCCTCACCATCCGCGCGAGGTCGAATTGCGCCGCGTGCCGCGGCGTGGGGATCAGCTTGCGCGCGGCCTGCTCCCAGCCGATGTAGCCCGAGATGCGGGTATTGAACTGCTCGTCCCGCTCGAGCGCGGCGCGGTCGAACGCGCTCATGTTCGCCGGATCGCTCACGGCCGTGGCCGCGCCGATGTCGTAGCCGTCGCGCATGCGGCGGCCCAGGAGGTCGTCGCTGCCGGCCGAGAAGTTCCAGTCCCTGAAGCCGGTGATCTCGGGAATCAGGACGTCGCGGGCGACGTTGCCGCGCGCGATCAGCAGGCCCGGCGTGATCCACGCCTTGCCGCCGGCCCAGCCGGCCACCGACGGCGGATTGAGCAGGTGCTGGCCCATCGCGATCGTCGATTGATTGAAGTCGGGCACGCCCGGCATCGCGTCGACGCCCAGCTGCTTCATCATCGCGACCATGTGCTCCACCGGCCCCTTGACGTGCGCGCCGTAGCTGGCCTGGCTGTAGAAGTCGCGCGACGAAAAGATCGCCGTCAGCAGCGGCTTCAGTTCGTAATCGCTGTTCCGCAGGATCGCGCCCAGCTTCGCTTGCAGCGCCGGCGACAGATCGTCGCGCACCAGGAAGCGATAGATCTTGCCGGCGAGAAAGTCGGCGGTGACCGGCTGCTCGAAGATGATCTTCAGGGCGTCCACGCCGTCGAACGTGCCGGTCCGGCCCAGGAACGTCTTCGGGCCGGCGTCGTGCTTGTCCGGGTCGACCTTGAACGTGAGGTTGTCGAAGTACCAGCCGGTGAAGGCCCGCGCGCCTTCGCGCACGTCCTTCTCCGAGTAGTTCCCGACGCCCATCGTGAAGAGCTCCATCACTTCGCGGGCGAAGTTCTCGTTGGCGGCGCCCTTGACGTTGTATTGCGCGTCGAGGAAATAGAGCATCGCCGGATTCTGGGCGACGTGAATCGCGAGCTCCCGAATGTTGCCGGTCGCGTGCTGCTCGAACAGATCGATCTGCTGCAGCATCTTGCGGTAGTCGCGGACCTTGTTCTCGTGCGTGGCGAAGTGGCCGTGCCACAGCAGCGCCATCTTTTCTTCGACCGGGTGCGACGTCTGGAGCATCCGGTTGGCCCACCAGTACCCGAGGCGCCGGGTCTCCAGCATGGTCGCGCGGAGCCAGTAGAAGAACCGATCGGACACCGGCTGCACGGGACGGTTGCCCGACGGCTTCGGCTCGACGCCCATCGACGTGCCGGTCTCGAGGGCGCGATCGGTCGCTTCCGGCCGGCTGTCGGGAAACGCGCTCAGCGTCGGATCCCACAGCCCGGATTCCACGAACGGCGCCAGCCGCGGGTTCGGAAGACTCTCGTAGTACACGAGCGTACGAACGGCGCGCTCGACATCCATGTGTGCGAGCGTCTCGATCTCGGCCGGCGCGCCGCCGAAGCCCGCGTGCGCCAGGAGGTGCGCGGCGCGATCGTCATTCCAGTCCGCGGCGGAGATCGGCGTCAGGTCGTCCTTCCACGCCGCCGGGCCTGGCGACCAGCCCATGCGAGTGACCATTGGTTTTCTCTCCTCGCGCGTTACGCCCGAAACATCCCCAGCGTCTTGAACCGCTGGCCCAGCACCTTCGCGGAGTCGGCGCCCATCCACTCTTCGATCACGGTCGCGTACACCCGGCGGAAGTCGGTGGTGTTCTCGAGATTGCCGTCGAGCACGAGGTCGGACAGGCTCGGCGGCGTTCCGTACATGCCGCCCTTGACCGAGTCGCCGATCACGAAGTTCACCTGTGCCGTGCCGTGATCGGTGCCGAGGCTCGTGTTCTCCGGCACGCGGCGGCCGAACTCGCTGTGGACGTAGAGCACGACGTCCTTCGCTCGACCGATGCGCTGCATTTCTTGGCAGAAACCGGCGATCGCGTCCGAGCAGTACTCGAGTTGGCGTTCGTGCGGCGCCGCCTGGTTCACGTGCGTATCGAACAGGCTGTTGCGGAGCGGCACGTAGTACAGCTTCGTCGGGAAGTCCGCTTCGATGAGGGCGACGACTTTGTCGAGATCGAGGAGGCGCAGATCGGGATGCTGCTTCGCGCGGTAGTGGCTCCACGCGGTTCTGACCAGCTCCGACGCCTGCGCGGCGCTCTTCGTCACGTCGAGCAGGTATTGGTGCGCGTCGCCGACCGCCCGCGTCGGCGCGCCAAGGGCCTCGACCGCCGTCTTTTCCTGCGCGAACAGACCGCGCTGAAATTTGTCCGGATCGCTGAACACCAGCGGCACGTGCTTCTCGGCCTTCACCGCCAGCGTTTGGCTGTCGGCGACGTTCACGATCATGTTCGCGCGCGCGCCGGTCGGATCCAGCACCGACGCGGTGCGGCCGATCCAGCCGTACTCGTGGCCGCCGTTCGGTGCGGCGGTGTGCCAGAACGACATCGACGTGAAGTGGGAGAACGACGGCTGGTCGTATCCCACGCCCTGCACGATCGCCACCTTCCCCTCGTCGTACAGGTGCTTCATCCCGGCCATCGATTTCTGCCAGCCGAAGCGCTCGTCGATTTTCAACACGTTTTTTTCTTTGATGCCGATGGTCGGGCGATGCTTGTAGTAGGTCGCATCGCCGTAGGGCACGATCGTGTTCAGGCCGTCGTTGCCGCCGAACCACTCGAACACGACGAGGATCTTGCCGGACTCGACGGCGGCCGCGACTTCGCTCGCCCGGCTGAAGAGGTACGGCACCGGCCCGACGCCGCCGAACAGACCGAACCCGAGGCCGCCGGCGCCGATCCGCAACATGTCGCGCCGCGAAACGCCGCAGTCGCACAGCTTCTTCGTAGGCATGGTCCGCCTCGCCTCCGCTACGAACCGACAGGATACCGCCGTTCGCAACGCGCGCCGCGTTGATAATGTACGGACGTGTCGCTCGATCCGACCTGGCTGTTTCTCTCGCTCATCCCCGGCGGCATCGGGTTCGTGCTGTTCGTCTACGGCAAGAAACAGGAGCGATGGCCGCAGCTCGTCGCCGGTCTGGCCTTCATGGTGTATCCCTACTTCGCGACGAGCGTCTGGTCGCTGACGCTGGTCGGCGTCGCGCTCGGCGTGGCGCTGTGGTTGGCGGTCCGCGCCGGTTGGTGACGCGGACCAGCGATGTCCGCATCCGGCGTGGCGCCGGCGTCCGTTGCTATAGTGTCAGTCGAGGTTCGCACATGAATCGTCGTCTTTCGACTGGGATTGCGGTGGCCGCCGCCGCGTTGGGCGTCACGATGGCCGCGCAGCGTGGTGGAAATCGCGTGCGGCTGGCGCCCGGGCAGGAGTGTCCGCCGGGCACGACCGAAACACGCCCTGGTGCGTGTCAGCCGCCGGAGATCCCGCCGCCGAGCATCGTCGACTACCGCCCGCGGTCGACGCTCGTCACCGCGGAGCACCCGGTGCCGAAATCGAAGTTTCCGTCGATCGACATTCACGGGCATCCGCCGGCGCTGACCAGCGCCGAATCGATCGGCCGTGTCGTCGCCGAGATGGACAAGTTGAACCTGCGCGTGATGGTGAGCGCCGACAACTCGTCAGGAGACCGGTTGACGCGCGCGCTCGCCGCGATCGGCGCCAGCGCGTATAAGGATCGCTTCCGCGTGCTGGCCGGCATCAATTTCAATGGCGTCGGACCCGATTGGGGCGCGCGGGCCGTGGCGCAGCTCGAAGCCGACCTCAAGGCCGGCGCGATCGGCGTGGGTGAAGTGCCGAAGTCTTTCGGGCTTCGCAACCGGAAGCCTGATGGATCGCGGCTGCGCATCGACGACCCCGAGCTCGATCCGATCTGGGCGGCCTTCGCGCGCCTCGGTGTTCCCGCGTTCATTCACACCGCCGAGCCGCAGGAGTTCTTTCAGCCGCTCGACGTGCACAACGAGCGGTGGCTCGAGCTCGCGCTGTTTGCCGATCGCCGCAACAACCAGCCCGGCGGGGTGACGTTCGACGAGCTGATGACGGAGCGCAACAACGTGTTTCGCAAGCACCCCAAGACGCAGTTCATCGCGGCGCACTTCGGCTGGCACGCCAACGACCTGGCGCGCGCGGCGAAGATGCTGGACGACTTTCCCAACGTCACGGTCGAAGTGGGCGCCATCCTCTACGACCTCGGGCGCCAGCCGCGCGCCGCGCGCGACTTCTTCGTCAAGTATCAGGACCGCATCATGTTCGGCAAGGATGCCTTCGAACCGAGCGAGTACCCGTATTACTGGCGCGTCTTCGAAACCGCGGACGAGTACTTCGACTACTATCGCGACTATCACGCGTTCTGGAAGTTATACGGCATGAGCCTTCCAGATGACGTGCTGAAGAAGCTGTACTACAAGAACGCACTGCGCATCATGAAAGGTCTGCCACAGACCGGTTGGCCGCAGTAGAGGATCGCGCTGCTGGGCGTCATGGTGATCGGGGAATTGTTCACCCTGCAACGCTGAGGAACATGTCGACCGCTACGGCGTGTGCACGACGACGACCGTCAGCGGCAACCACGGGCTCGTACCGCTCTTCGAGTATTTCTCGGGTCGGCTCACAGGCCGGCTGCTCGCCGCGCGCGTGTGGGAGACCGAGTCCTCGAAGATTTGTGTCGTCAGCGCGTGCCGGTCGTCGGCACGACACAAAACGGCGGCTTTCCAGCACATTGGGATCCTAAGCTTAGAATTCCACGTGGACAAGTTGTCGCG
>JADMIO010932594.1_pt1 | contig 66412 bp, 52 predicted proteins | sample 8958161 | NCBI WGS metagenome assembly JADMIO01 (sample SAMN16585339, study PRJNA669376) | soil metagenome | isolation source: Crop rotation soil | place: USA: Cullars Rotation, Alabama | collected 2011 | reverse complement strand
CCGCGACAACTTGTCCACGTGGAATTCTAAGCTTAGGATCCCAATGTGCTGGAAAGAAGGCGGCGCGTGGCACGGATGGCCGCGTCTTTCCGTGGGGCAACGAATTCCGCGATGGATTGGCAAACATCAACCGAAAGTCCGGGGATACAAACGGGCTGTCGTGCCAGCTACCGGATGTCTCCTCGCCTTCGCGGGGCAAATTGCCCGTCGGAAGTTTTCCACAAAGCGTCAGCCCTTACGGATGTCACGACATGACCGGCAATGTCTGGGAATGGGTCAGCGATGTGTGGCGGGACAGGGGCGTGTTCGGCATCAAGCTGAACACGGCGCCACGCGGCATCCTGCGCGGCGGTGCGTCGAGCTACGGTCCGGCGCAGGCGCGTGTGTCACACCAGGGCTTCGAAGCACTCGATGCCACCTGCAACGACGTGGGTTTTCGTTGCGCGATGGATGCGGTGCCGGTCAAGAAGTAACCAGTTTGGCCGCGCCTTTTGAGATTTGATTGGCTCCTGCGAGTTTGTTATTCAAAGCCATTGGGCATTCAACGGGCCAGACCATGAAACCTTCCGAGCCGAAGCAGGGAGTCACACCACCTCCAGCAGCGCCATCCGCCGCAATTGCGGAAGCCAGCCGCGCGGAGCGATTGCTCAAGGCGATCATCGACGGCACCTCCACGGTCACCGGGCGCGAATTCTTTCGGTCACTCGTGCAGAACCTTGCCAAAGGGCTCGGTGTGCGGTGGGTGTTCGTGGCCGAATGTCTGCCTCAGCTTCGCGCACGCACTCTCGCCTATTGGAACTCGTCGGACTTCGACAAGGACTTTGAATACGACCTGCAAGGCACGCCATGCCTGAAGGTCGCCGAGGGTCGGGTCTGCCACGTGCCCGACCGGCTGCCCGAAGCGTTCCCGGAAGACAAGGGTATGATCGACATGGGCACCGTGAGCTATCTCGGCGTGCCCCTGCGCGATGCCGCTGGTGTCGTCATCGGACATCTCGTCACCTTCGACGACAAGCCGATGCCGTTCGATGCCCTCGCGCTCTCGGTGATGGAAACTTTCGCCAGCCGCGCCGGTGTGGAGCTCGAACGCGTGCGCGCCTTCGACACCTTGAAGCAGCAGTTTCAGGAGAGCGAGGAACGGCTGCGCGACTTGTTCGATGAAGCGCCCATCGCTTACGTCAACGAAGGGCTGGACTCCAAATTCATCCGCGCCAACAAAACCGCGATGAAGATTCTCGGCATCAAGCCCGAGGACGTGCCCACCACCTACGGCAAGAACTTCGCCCCAAACACACCCGACGCCCAGCGCCGCTTGAAGGAAGCCTTCGAGTCCATCGGTCGCGGCGCGGACACCAGCGGCGTCGTGCTTGAACTACGCCGCAGGGACAATGGCAAGCCGCTCTGGATTCAATGGTGGTCCCGACCCGACCCAAGCGGCACCTACACGCGCACGATGTTCGTCGATATTACCGAGCGTGTGTTGATGGAACAGGAACAAGCACGGCTCAAGGCGCAGAATAGTTATCTTCAGGAAGAAATCCGCAGCGAGCATAACTTCGGCGAGATTGTCGGCAATAGTCCGGCGCTGCTCGGTGTGCTGCAGCAGGTCGATCAAGTCGCGCCTGCGGATTCCACCGCACTCATCATCGGCGAGACCGGCACCGGCAAAGAACTCATCGCCCGCGCCATCCACGATCGCAGCGGGCGCAAGAACCGTCCGCTCGTGAAGGTGAACTGCGGCGCCATCAGCGCGGGCCTGGTCGAGAGCGAACTCTTCGGGCACGTTAAAGGCGCGTTCACCGGCGCGTTGGCCAATCGTGACGGCCGCTTCAAGGTCGCCGACGGTGGCACCATCTTCCTCGACGAAGTGGGCGAGCTGCCATTGGAAACGCAGGTGAAGCTGCTCCGCGTGTTGCAGGAACAGGAGTTCGAGCCGATTGGCAGCAGCAAGACAATCAAGGTAGACGTCCGGATCATCGCTGCGACCAATCGCGACCTGAGTGCCGCGGTGGCCGAGGGAAAGTTTCGCCGCGATCTCTACTATCGGCTGAATGTCTTTCCCATTGCGGTGCCGTCGCTGCGCGAACGTGCGGCCGACATTCCGCTGCTCGTGAGTTTCTTCCTGCAAAAATTCGCCAAGAAGTTCGGCAAGCCGGTCAAGAAAGTTTCCGAAGACACCATGCGCCGCCTCGCCGGCTACGCCTGGCCGGGCAACATCCGCGAACTGCAAAACGTCATCGAACGCGCCATTCTCCTCTCGCCGGGCGATACCTTGATGCTGGCGCCGGATTTCGGGCCGGTAGCAGGCGAGGTTACGAGACTCACTTCAAAACCCGCCGCCCAGCTCGTGGCGGCAGAAGATAATCAGAGTCTCCTGACGTCGACTGCTACGAAAGAAGGCGACGGCGCCTCGTTGGAAAATGTCGAACGCCGACATATCGAGGCAGTGCTGGCGCAGACCAATTGGATGATCGAAGGTGAACGTGGCGCGGCAAAGATTCTCAACCTCAATCCCAGCACTCTCCGCAGCCGGATGAAGAACCTGGGGATCAGGCGGCCCGGTAAGGCGTGACGAGGTGAGGCTCAACGCGGTTTTTCTGTCGCCTTAAGTTGTTCTGCGATGAAGGGTGGCGCGGCCGCGAAGGAGACGCCACGGGTGCGGAGTGCTGTGAGGAGGGCGACTCCTTCGGAATCCATGAACTCAACGTCGGCGAGCTGGAGAACCAGCCCACGTCCGAGGCCAAGAGAATGTTCGCATGCCTGACGAAGTTCCGTAACCCACGGTCCGACGATGCGGCCTTCGAGGCGGAGTACCGCGACACTTTTGGCCGGTTTGATTTCGGAGATTTTCAGCATTGTGGTCAGAGATTGACCGAATTCAAACGGCTGCCTGGCCGCGAATCGCCATTCCACCAACCGTCAAGCTGGCTGCGCAATTGTTTGCGGGCGCGATGCAGCATAACCCAGAGATTGCTCTCCGAGATGTTCAGGCGCTGGCAGACTTCGGCGTTGGGACGTTCTTCCACCTCATAAAGCTGGAAGACTTGGGCGATGCGGGGCGGAAGCTGGCCAAGCGCGGTCTCCAGATTTGCGCGGAACTCCTCCAGCTCCAGCCGGCGCGTCGGGGAGTGGCATTCGCCCGCGACATCGTGCAGCCACATGATGGCATCTTCCCAAGCCTCCTGCTCGCCATTGGCCGACGGCACTTCGACCCGCACCGCCCGTTCGCGGCAGGTGCGTCGTAGATGGTCGCAAATCTTGTGACGTAGAATGCCGACCAGCCAGGTGCGGTCGGAGGATTCGCCCGCAAACCGTTCGCGAGCCTTGAACGCGGCGAGGAAAGTGTCCTGCACGAGGTCTTCCGCGACATCGGCATCGCGGATCTGACCGATGGCGAAATTGAAGAGGTAATCGCCGTGGGTCTCCACCCATTGATCTGGATTGGCGAGCCGCGCGGCTTTTAGTTCTGTGGCGTCGGTGACGTTCATAAGCAACACCACCCATTGCAGCGCCTGTGCCACGAACCGTGCTCGACCGGTGAATCGCGTGAAACGCCAATAAAACCGCTGAATCTCGCAGCCTATCCTTACACCCACGAACCCAACCGCAAAACCGTGGCCACGACATTTCGCGGTCAACCGCGAAAGGCAACAGGCGCGCTCCCCCTCCGTTCGTGGCTCTTTTTCGGAAAGGCAGTCAACCGTTTGTAAGGATGCGTAGGGATGGGCTACTCACCGCTGTATGCATCACTCAATCCCTTCAGACCCAGTCTCCGCCGCGGACTCTGGAAAGAGAAACCTTCTCATCGTTGCCGCACGGCAGCGAAGAGAAATGGAGAAAGATGGAAAAACAGCTCTTGTGTCGCAGGGCGATTCGGAGCAAGCGCCGGCTTCGCTAACGAACGCCAACAAGCCGGTCTGGTCCCCGCTTCACGACTAAGCATCGTATTTGATCATTCCCATGAAACAGTACAGAAACGTCCCCAGGCTCGAAGACTTCGAAGTCTATTCTCCCTCTACGGCCGCGTCATCACGCGTTCGAGCGCGAACGCACGAACGAGTGGAAACACTCACCCGCCAACAACGGATCGTGAGTTGGGTTTGTCGCCTGATCGCCGCCGCGATCATGATCGAAACCCTGTTCTTCAAGTTCACTGGTGCGCCAGAGTCCGTTTACATTTTCAGCAAGATGGGGATGGAATCTTGGTGGCGTTACGGTCAGGGCGTTTGGGAACTCATCGCTTCCGTGTTGCTGCTGACCCCACGACTCGGCTGGGCCGGAGGCATCCTGACCCTTGGTGCCATTGGTGGAGCCATTGTCAGCCACATCACCATCCTTGGAATTGAAATTCAGGGCGACCACGGACTGCTCTTCGGCATGGCCGGTGTGACTTTCCTTTGTGGCTTCATCGTGACCTGTCTTCATCGCTACGAAATCCCGTCCTACGCTCCCACGACGCCGTACTGATGCCTTTGGCGAGAAAAGCTCTCGCGCGGAATAGCTCGTGGGTAATTGACGCTTACAGGACGAAGATGGAGCCAGCTGTCGGGATTGACCTCTCAATCACCTTACGACGCAGCTAAATAACCTGAATTCATTCATGAATCAATCACAATCCGACTTAACCGGAACTGCACTTTTCAGTACTCGCACTGGCACTTTCACTGGCAGTGCCAAGAGTGCGTCCGGCCATCGCGCAGGCTGAGCAGTAAGATGAATTTCGCCCTCGTCGCGACGATGTCATAGTGAATGCTGCGTCCTCTCACTGGATTTGCTTCGGCTGCCTCCTCGGCAGATATCCCGCGAAGAAATCCTAGAGGCAGGAATTTGGCAGAACTGGAAGGGTCAAGCGAGGAACGGAAGCGGCGAGTGTGTGTAGAGCCGACCTGTAGCATCCTTGACCCTTCCTGTTCTGCCAGACAATCGGCCTCGGATTTCATCGCCGAGACTGACTTTACACGGACATTGCTAGGACTGATGCGGAAGTGTGAGCTGCCATTGAAATCGCTGCGAAATGTCCGTGGCGATGCGATGCTTCGGTTTGTTTGTGGCAAGTGCGAAGCCGGGTCAATGGCCGTCTGTGACCTCGTCAAGGTGGGAGCTGATCCTGTCCCTTGGCCTGTCCGTGCAGCATCCATGTTCGTTGACTGTGGTCAGTTGAGTTCGCGATTTGGCCGCGGTTGCGGACTGAGCGCATTCACGTTCACGTTATGGACGTGGACTGAATCCGGAAGCGGCTTGTTCATGGACACCGACAAGACGCGGCCGTGTCTATGGTCAGGTTTTGTTTGAGTTGCGAATTTGGACTGGCTGGGGACGTAGACTGTCCGTGGATATAGTCGACTGAAGCTGCGGCCTAAGCATTGCCGGCTCGCGGTCGCGGATGTGCCGCGTTGGTGGCCGTCCGAATTCATATCATGTGACTATTAGGTGGATGAGGCGCGACGGATTCGCGGACACAGAATCCTTGTCGCAACAAGGGGTAAGGGCACGGACTCAAGAGATGGTTGACACTTTGTGCTCAAGAGATCGCTGACAGTTTCCGGGGCGCATGCCTTGGAAAAATCGAAGTAAAGAGGAACAGCGGTTTGATTTGGTGCGGCTGATGAGCCGGGGAGAGCTGACAGTCCTTGAGCTGGCGCGTCGTTTTAACATCTCCCGGCAGACGGCCTATAAATGGCGGCGCCGCTACCGGCAAGGCCGGCTCGGAGGTCTGAAGGATCGCTCGCACCGGCCTTTATCTTGTCCTACTCAGACAGGCGCCAACTGGTTGCGCCGGGTGCGTCGACTGCGACAACGCCGACCGACTTGGGGAGCGCGCAAGATCCGGCACCGGTTGATGGAGCGCCACGGTCAAAAGGCTGCGCCTTCGGTGGCAACCATCGGTCGGTGGCTCCGGCGTTGGGGATTGAGCCGAGGCAAACGTCGACGTTTGCGCGGGCCGCTGCTCCAGCGTCGCAGAGCCCGGCAGGCCAGACAATGCCATGATGTCTGGACGGTGGATTTTAAAGGGTGGTATCGCACCGGCGATGGCACGCGGGTGGAGCCGCTGACCGTCCGCGATCTCAAGAGCCGTTATGGATTGGGGATTGTGTTGTTGACCAGCCAGGCGATCGCTCCGACGCAAAGGGTGTTTCAGCGATTGTTTGCGCGGCATGGCTATCCGCGTTGCATTCGCTGTGATAACGGGACGCCTTTTGGTGGCGGCGGGCCAACCGGCTTGACGCGTCTGAGCGCGTGGTGGCTCAAACTGGGCATCGACGTGCAATTCATCACGCCGGGTCGCCCCTGTGAGAATGGCGCGCACGAGCAGTTTCATCGGGTGTACAAGGCCGAAGTGGCGCGGCAACCGCGGCACACGCTGACGCAGCAGCAGCGGCGAACCAACCGATGGCTGCGCGATTACAACCAGCAACGCCCGCACGAGGCGCTGGGCATGAGAACACCCGCGCAGGTCTTCCGTCGGAACGGACAAAAGCTGCCCAGAAAAGCGGGTTCATGGAGCTATCCGGCCGGGTGGTTGAAACGCTGGGTCAAAGGCAATGGAGAAATCAGCTGGCGTGGGAGCCGCAGGTATATTGGCGAAGCCTTTGTGCACGACTACGTGGGCCTGCGCCGACTGAGCGCAGGGCGATGGAGAGTCTATTTCGGACCACGGGTGGTCGGAGACTTGCACGAAAAGGAGACGGGCCGCATTCGAATGGCAAAGTATGCGGCGGGGCACTGACACTTTGTTTGGCCGCTTCGTTGCGGCTCGCTGCGCTCACCTCCACTGCGCGGCCCAAACAAAGTGTCAGCGATGTATTGAGCACGTTTGTCAGCCATGTCCTGAGACCGTTCACAGGCTTCCCCTACCCTAAAACATGCTTTGCAGCTCATGCTCGTGTCTACCCCGAGATCATCACCTTAGCTTTGACGAGAACAACTTTCTCATGGGCCGCTCACCTGTTCGGCTGCTTTATTGCAAAAGTGAGACATAGCCCGGGATCGTTCTTCGATGCAAAAAGGTTACGATGGCTCCACAAAGGAACGACTTGCACGCCATGTCGAACAGCAGTCCGTGGTCGCCTTGAATCTCGATGCCCAGCACTGTCAGGTGACTGACGATGGCCGCTCCGATGGCGCCGAGAGTCAGACACCCGCCAAACCAGGCGGTGCGCGGCAGCAATAGAAAGGTCGCGGCGAACAGTTCCCAAATGCCCTGTCCATAGCGCCACCAGGATTCCAAATTCATCTTTGAAAAGATGTAAACGGACTCAGGTGCGCCGGTGAACTTGAAGTAGAGTCTCCAGCATGATTGCTGCCGCGACGATGCGACAAATCCAACTCACGATGTTCTGATTACGGCTAAGAGTCTCTTCGATTTCGTAACTCCGGACTCGGGCACGGGTCAACTCCGAGGCAGACCGCGCATAGACGTGAAATTCTTCGAGCTTGGGCAGATTGCGATAGGGCTTCATTGCGTGGATTGTTCAAAGGTTGGTAATTTTGACGGCGTTAGGATCTCCATCATCAGTCGTGGAGCGCGGAACCAGGCGCCCGGCGATGGCGCAAAAAGCAATTTGACGGAGCCCTGCGGCAAACGTCCTCTGGACGCACCAATTGGCTGCGCCGGCTGCACCGGTCGCATGGATCACAATGCGGCCCATACTCCACCTGTATGCATCGAGAAGACGCGAAAACGGTGAGTTATACGGAGGTCACCGTTCTTCGCCGCATGGCCACCATGACATACATAGCAGGCACCCCCTGTTGCAGCACAGCGATGCCCTCCGTGTCACTACGGCTCAAGTGACGAGTCCCTAACGAGTCGCAGCTAAGTCCGGGCAGAGCAGTGTGCTGGTTACGACGGGTTGATTTTGATCAAGTCAGTCTACCAACGCGCTTGTGACGGCGCTAAAAAAGAGTAATCTCCTCGTTGTAACTGATTGTGTTGCGGTCGGAACGGTTTAGAAGCCTCGTTTTTACTACCAGTCTCCTAAACTCCGCGCTCTCGATTATTCGCCCGACATTGGAACTGCATGATCCAGGTCACTCCGACATTGGCGGCGTAGTGCATGAGTTTCCACGAGGAGTGGGGGAGTAATAGCAAACTGCCCAGCTTCTGGGGTTATTTTGGCGAGTCTCGGTCCGATCCCCGGGACGAACGACAATGCACCGTGACCTGACTTGATGCGCAGATTTTAATCACATGAATCGCTGAACGGATGTTGGTAAAAAAACGACCCTCGCCTTGGACGCGGAATCCCAAGGCAAGTTCTTCGTGCCGAAGGTGAACCTCGAAATTACTTCCCAGCAGCAGAGGTGGGATCTACGCGAAACTCTCTTTCGCAATACTCGAAGAAATCAAAGTCTGCGGGCTTTCCTGTCCCGGCCAAATCCTGACAGGCCATGCCCACGAAGGCGCCGGTGAAATGTGCCTGGCCTGGCGCTAGACATTCGTCTGAGAGAATGCTTGCGTCGAACTGCTGTGGAAGCCACTGCCAGTCGTTGTCAACTCCCTCGACTCGATACCCGAAGTGCATTCGCTCGTAATCGACTTCCACGCGTAGATGCACCGGTTTTCCTGTCGGGATGGCAATGGGTGGAGTGAAGGAATCCGCCTGCATGGAGTCCGGCGCGCAGGACATCACGCGGAGATGTTTGCCCACCACTTCGTCGTGCGAAAGATACAAGTAATGAAACTTGGTGCTGTTGTAGTAGCAGACGAGACCGGCCAATTGCTGAAAATGGTCCGGCTCGAATTCGATCAAGGTCGATGCGCTGAAACAATGAGATTGCTGACGCCGCGCCACCAGTGATTGGCAATAGTGGCTGCCCAGAGTTTCGCGACCTATGAGCCGGAGAAAACCGGGCCGGGCGGTAAGGTTGAAGATTTTCTCTGGATGCGGCGTTCGCAACCATTGGAAATCGATGGGGAGTGTCGCTTGATCAAAGTCTTCGCGTTGAGGTGAAACCGGAAATGTTTTCGCGCCGAGCTCAGGTGCGGACGTTTCGATGGTGGGAATGCCCTCGCCGTCGATGGTGCGGAGCCAGCCATCCGCGCTCCACTGCATTTTCTGAATCGCGGTCTCTCGACCAAGCGTGCATCTGCCACGGTTGCGCAGCGGCCGGCCGACCAAATACGCCATGTAGGTTTCGCCTTGCTGCGTTTCGACCAGACTCGCGTGGCCGGCGCGTTGGAGTTCGGCATCCGGCCGCTGCTTCGCGGTCATGATGTAGGTGTCGGGATGCAACTCGTAAGGTCCGGTTAGATTGCGCGAGCGGGCCATGGTGACGGCGTGGTTCCAATTAGTCCCGCCTTCCGCAGTGAGCAGGTAATACCATCCGTCGCGCTTGTAGAGGTGTGGCGCCTCAGTGAAGCCAAGTGCTGTGCCTTTGAAAATGTTCACGCGCTCGCCAACCAGCTTGCGCTCCTTCACGGAGTATTCCTGCAGAACAATTCCGGCGAAGCGATTGTGTCCGGGCCGATGGTCCCAGAGCATATTCAAGAGATACTTGCGGCCATCGTTGTCGTGAAAAAGCGACGGGTCGAAGCCGCTGCTGTTGAGATAAACCGGATCGGACCAAACACCGTCGATGGTCGGGCAGGTCACGAGGTAATTGTGGAAATCGCGCATGGAAGCGCCGCTCGCACCGGCCACGCTCGCACGGCCAAACCGCTTCACGTCGGTATAGATGAGCCAGAACAAGCCATCGGCATAACTGAGGCAGGGCGCCCACACGCCGCACGAATCAGGATCTCCCAGCATGTTGAGCTGGCTTGCCCGATTGAGCGGGCGAGTTAGCAGGCGCCAGTGGACGAGGTCACGCGAATGATGAATCTGCACGCCGGGAAACCATTCGAAGGTCGAAGTGGCGATGTAGTAGTCATCTCCGACCCGAACGATGGACGGATCAGGATTGAAACCGGGCAGGATAGGGTTGCGGATGTTCATGCGGATTGCTGTTCCGAAGCAGCGGCCCGGCGCGCGCTGAGTTCGCGCTCGATCTCATCCACTCTCTTTTGGTTGAGCGGGTAAATCAAAAGTGCGACCGCCTTAAGCAGAGCGAATAAAGCGGGACCGATCGAAAATGCTAAAGTGATGCCGAGAAGCGCATGGACGGTCTGCGTCGCCGCACCTTTAATATAACCAAATTGCGCCAGGAACAGGGGAACCAGGAAGCCCCCGATCAGAATGCCCGTTTTGATGGAAAAAAGAGAGGCCGAGTAGATGAGGCCAGTCGAGCGACGCCCATATTTGCACTCACCGTAATCCGCGACGTCGGCATAAAGCGCCCAGGTCAACGCCGACGTAGGACCCGCGCAGAACTGGGCCACGATGTTTAAAGCGATCATCAAGCCGAACTCCCCCTTCGGAACAAAGAAGAAGGCCAGAAAACAGAGTCCGGTCACGATGCTCAGCCCAGCTGCGTAATATTTCTTGTCCACCTTGCGCGCGATGGGGCCGAGGCACATGGTGCCCAGCACCAGGCCCAGAGCCCCGCTGGCGAGGAACAAGGTGGTGCGATCCAGCGTCCAGATGACCGGACTGGAGTCGTAACCCTGCACGTATTTGAAAAAGAAAATGGTGCTGCCCGAGCGCAGTGCCGAAAAGGCGTTGGAGAAGATCGAGGTGATCAGCAGCACAACCCAGGGCCAGTTCTTGAAGAGCTCTCCCAGTTCCTCACGCACATTCGTCTTTTGCTGAGGTGGCGGCGTCACACGCTCTTTCGTCGTGACGAAGGTGATCAGGATTAGCACCACAGAGACGACGGCGAAGATCGCCATGGTCAGTTGAAACCCGCTAATCTCGCTCTCGGCGCCAAGGTGTTTGACCAGCGGGCGGACAAACAGAGAAATCAAAAAGGCCGCCCCGAACGCACCGACGAACCGGCACGTGGATGCGACGGTTCGTGTTCGTGGCGACGGGCTGATCACACCGAGCATGGCCGAGTAGGGCACATTGATCACGGTGTAGCTCACCATCATCAGAGCGTAAGTAATGGCAGCGTAGGCGATCTTGCCCTTCGGCCCGTAATCCGGACCGGCAAACATCAGGTAACCGCAAATGCCGTAGGGGATCGCTCCAAACAGTAGATAAGGCCTGAACTTGCCCCACCGCGTGTTGGTTCGATCGGCGATGAGACCCATGATCACGTCATCAAATGCGCCAAAGGCCCTCACCAACGGGATCAACCAAAGGAGTGCAGTTGCCGGGATGCCCCACACGTCCACGTAGTAGTAGGTGAGGAAGATGTTGAACGTCTGGAAAAAGAAATTCGACGCAGTGTCGCCGAGGGCGTAGCCGATGTATTCACGCGGCTTGAGACGCTCGCCGTCGGCGGGCGTTGTTGGCGTTTGGTGATTCGGCATTCGCTAGTGGCAACGTCGAACTACTTGCTCGTCTTGGTCTCGTTCAGCTTTGAGGTCCAATAGTGGCTACTTAGCTGTTGTTGCCTTCTTCGCCTCAGCAATTACGCCGTCGAACGCTGGCTTCGGTTGGTTGTTCCCGTCGAACAAAAGGGGCTTACCTTGGGCGCGCCAGGAGTTCGCGTCGTTCGCACCCCAGAACGTCACCATCTTCACGGAGTCACGATGCTTGAGGAACGCACGGAAGATTCCCGCGTAGGCATCGGTCAGTTTTCTGTCGGCATCGCTTACCAATCCGCCCTGCGTGGTCGCGGCGTTGTTGGTAATCTCCGCGCCGAAACCACGCTGACCGCCTACGGCGCGGTTTACATCCAGTTCCGTGATGTGAATCGGCAAACCAAGCGTCGCGATTTCGGCCAGGGTCTGGTCCATGGTTTCGAAGGTAATCGAGACATTAAGGTGGGCCTGCGAGCCAATGGCGTGCACCGGCACGTTTTGCGCCTGCAACGACTTGATCAGCGTGATGAGCTTTTTGCGCTTCGCGGGGTTTTCCAAGCCGTAGTCGTTGTAGCGAAGGATGGCGTTCGGATCGGCCTCGTGGGCGTATTGAAACGCCTTGGCGATGAAGTCCGGCCCGATGATTTCCAGCCACAGCGAGCTCCTTAACACATTCGTCCCATTTCCATCCGCAAGCGCCTCGTTCACGACGTCCCAGGACTTGACCTTGCCCTTGTAACGGCCAACGACGGTATGGATGTGGTCGCGCATGCGTTGAAGCAATTCGTCATGCGAAGCTCGCGGGCCGTTGTAACGGCCGAATCCGCCTCCAAATCGGCCAGGCCCAAACCGATTTGTGCCCGGCGCATTGGTGTTCGCGGCGGCCAGCGGCGCGGCATTGGTGACGACAGGCGCCGGGTTCGTTCCGGCGAAGACCCAGTTCGGCGTCTGGCTGTGCCACACCAGCGTGTGCCCGACGACGGTCATCTTGTTGCTTGAACCAAAATTCACGAAGGCATCCGCAGGGCCGAACTCGTAGCCGTCCGCACCTTCCCGTGGATGAATGAGCTGCCACTTCATGTCATTCTCGGCCGTGATTTGGTTGAACTGCGCCTTCACGAGAGCGATGTCCTTCGCGTTCTGCTCCGCGCTTCGGCGAAACCCTGCACCGCCCGTGACCATGTTGCGGTTGACCGCCGTGCCGACAGGGAAGTGTTCCTTGAATGTGTCCTTCAGTGCGACACCCGGTTCAGCGGTGCGGGCTGTCGCAGCGACGACAAGCGCGATGACGGCAAGGTAACCAGGCTGAAGAACCAAGCGTCGATTGAATGCATTCATCTCAGGGAGCCAATCTAATACGAACGTTTTTCAAAGGTGCGCCGGACTTGTCCATAAGCCGCATGGCGCCCTGCCAGGCGTTCTGTTCGTTGGTGATTTTGAAAACCATCACGTTGAGGCCCTTCTTCAGCGTGACCCGGCCTTTGTCCGCGTCGAGCATGAGCGGCCGCGCCTCAGTGAACGCGTAGATGTCCACTCCGTTGAAGTAAATACGCCCTTGGTCGTTGCTGGCCACGGCCAGGATGACGTCCGGCGTCTCCTTTTCGCATTCGATGTAGGTGACCATGTAACCTGCCACGTGGTCGTTGATCGACTTCAGGCTTTCATTGAGGTCGAAGTAATTGGTGGCAGCGGTCACGGTCCGCCAGGTCAGTTCCTTGCCACCGATTTTCACCTTGTCCCCGGCCTTAGGCCGCAGCGCCGATTCGTTGGGCACCTGTTCCTTGAGCAAGGCTTCGGCGCAGCTCTCCCCTTCGGGCAGCGCGAGGGGCGCGAGCATAAGCCAATCACGGATGTAGCCGTCGGCGTCAGGGCGCAGACTGTCGGCTGCGCCAGCAATGGCGAGGGACCATCCCAACAGGGTGGTTGCAGCAAGGGTTCCGAGGAAGCTTCTCATGGGCAGATTCGAGGGGTGTTGAGTGACAATGTCACTGCGGAACGAGCTTGAACACCTTGCCCCGCGTGCCGAAGGCCGAGTTGATGCCGTTGGCCAAAATATAGAGCTCACCGTCGGCATCCTCGCCGAGAGCCCAGACGAACGACTTGATGCGACCGTTTGGAAATTCCTTCACCACAAGCGGCTCGACCGTCCAACGCCCGCCGGAAGCGCCAGGAATGGTCGCCACCAGCAGCGTTCCGTCAGCGATGCCCATGCTGCGGGACCAGTCAGCGAATACGTATTTGCCCACGAGGGACGGGATCGCCTTGCCGCGATACACGTAGCCACCGGTGACGGTGACCCCGAAGGCATTCGAATCTGTCCCGCGACCGCGCAGTGTCTTGTAGGTCAGGACCGGATCCACGAACGGCTTGCCATCGGCTCCCACCGTCACGGCATTCGTCGGCGCCGAGCGCGGATTCTTGGGATCGAATCCGTCGAAACCCTCGCGCAGCCGCCAGCCGTAGTTGCCGCCATTGACGATGACATTGATTTCCTCCCAGCGATCCTGGCCGACGTCCGCGAGAATCAGATCGTGTTTGCCGCCGCGATCGAAGGACATGCCCCACGGATTACGCAAGCCGTAGGCGTAGATCTCCGGGAGCCCCTTCTTGCCGTCGGCGTAGGGGTTGTCCTTGGGGATTCCGTAGGGAGAGCCGTGATCCACATCGAGGCGCAGCACCTTGCCGAGCAGAGTGTCGAGGCGTTGGCCGTTGCCATCCGGCGGATGGCCGCGTCCGCGCGGCACATCGCCAACGTCATTGGCGGCGCCACCGTCACCCACGCTCATGTAGAGGAATCCATCCGGGCCAAAAGCAATCCGTCCGCTGTTGTGATTCCAATCCGGCTCGTCGATATCAAGGATGACGCGCTCCGAAGCGGGATCTGCGGACAGGACATCGGCACCGCTGGCCTTGAACTCGCTGAGTCGTTCGGTGTGATCCCATTCCGGCGGCGCGTTGGTCCGGCGCGGTGCGCTATAGACCACGTAGAATTTGCGATTGGACTTGAACTGCGGATGCAGCGCCAGGCCGAGCAGGCCGCGCTCCTCCATGCCTTTGTTGATCGCGACCATTTTCGGACGCAAATCCAGGAACAACGGCTCGGCCCGTTTTCCATCCCGGTCCAACAGATGGACGACGCCGCTTTGCTCCGCGAGGAGCAGACGGCCCGATCCATCCGGCAGGGCCGCCAGGGCCATAGGCGCACCCATTCCCTCGGCGACCAGCTTGAGGCCAATGTTGGAAACGTTGTTGGTCTCAGCAACTGCCGCAGGCTGCGATCCGGCGAAGGCCAGAAGCAGACTCAACAGACTTGCAGGAAGCAATCGGAACATGGGCGGAAGAGAGCTCGGAGTCTCGTGATTCATCGGCAGATCCTGTTTCAATGTCATTCGTAGGGATTGGCCTTTTTCACCGGCACCGTCACGCCGTCTTTCGGCGGCTTGGTCAGCGTTTGCAGGTAGGCGAGGATGTCGGCGGTTTCCTGTTCCTTGAGCAGGATGCCCAGGGGCGGCATGGGCGAAATGGTCAGGCTCTCAAAGCCCTTGGCGAACTTGGCATTCGGATCCATGAGACTTTCCGTGATGTAAGCTTTGTCCGCGCGGACGGCGATGCCATCGAGGATCGGACCGACGTCGCCGCCCTTGCCGTTGACCATGTGACAGGACGCGCAGGCCGCCACCGGACTGTTGTGAAAGAGATCTTCGCCGCGCTTGGCGTCACCCGCGGCCACCTTCACCTCGTTCTCGCCCACGCCGGCGACCTTATGAATGCGGCCGAGCAGCGTCATGGTGTCATTCAGGAAACTGTCGCTGCCGTTGGCCGGAATGCGCGGCAGCTGGGCGACCACGGTCTGGATTTCGGGGATGGTGGGAAACTCGGCGAGCTTCACGAACGCCACCTGGCGCGTGAGCAGGTCCGGGTCTTGAATCACCGGGCTGCTGAAGAAGAGCTGGCGGCCGGCGTCATTGGCAGGCAGGGCCCGAATGGCGTTTCGGCGCAACGCCGGGTCCTTGTCGAGCAGCGCCGCCTGATGGGTGTCCTTGTCGAGGGCCCCGATGCCTTCGAGCGACCACAGCGCGTGAATCGCGCCTTTGCCTCCCGTGCCGGAGCGAACCCGCTTCTTCAAGGCCGGAGCGGCGTCGGTCATCTTGTTGTCCACGAGCAGGCGCTGGGCGGTCAGGCCCCAGAATTGATTGCCGCTGTCGAGGGCCGCCGTCACTTCCGGCGCTTTCGACTTGGCGAGAGATTTGATTGCACTCCTCGGTCCATCCTTCCACACCACGCGGTAGATGCGTCCATGCGTCTGGTCACGCAGATTGTTCTCGGTCTGGTAGGCGCCGCCGCGACCAGTCGTGGCCTGAACGCCGGCTGACTGCAGGCTGGGCGTCGGATTGTGCTGGATGATGAAACTGTAGAAATCGATCACCCAGATGGCGCCGTCCGGCCCGACATCGGCAAAGATGGGCGACATCCATTCGTCGGTGCTGGCGAGAAGATTGCCGCCATCGAGCGCCTTGTAGCCGGCGCCATCCCGTTGAATATCCATGATGCCGATCAGCTTTGCGGTCGGCTCGTTCACCAGGGCCTTTCCTTGAAGGCGCGCGGGGAGCGCGTCGCTCACCATGAAAGCGTGCCCGGCTGCCGCCGTGTAACCGCCGAAGTTGTCCACCATGCGGACATTGGGCGTGTTGGGATGCATCCTCATGCCGGGCGCGAGCGATTTGGCGGACGGCAATCGACGGACATTCGCGACCGGAGCTGCTGCGTCCCCGGGCTTGTCATCCAGCCGGTAGCCCGGACGAAAGCCACCGCCACTGCCACCACCAACTGCCGCCGCACCTCCGCGCCGGCCTGCTCCAGACTGAGTAGGATTCAAAATGTGCGCAGGCAGATAGCCGTAGAAGCTCGGGTTGCCATTGGCGGTTGAGCCGAAGACATCGCCCTGGGCGTTCAAACCAAAGCCCCAGGTGTTGTTGTTGTATTGGTGGAGGAACTCCAGCGCCGAGCCGTCCGGCTTGAAGCGGAAGATGCCCTGGCCGAACTGCAGGTCCTTCCCTCCGACCTTGCCGCGGAAATTGGAGTAACCGACCGAGCCGTAGAGCCAGTTGTCGAAACCGCGGCCGAGATTGCTCTGCTGGGCGTGCGTGTCACCGGTTCCCCAGCCGGGCAGAATGGCCTGACGCACGTCGGCTTTGTCGTCGCCGTCGGTGTGCTTGAGGAAGAGCATGTGGCGGGCTTCCGAGACCAGGATGCCGCCGTTCACAAACACGAGGGAAGTGGCGAGGTTCAATTTGTCGGCGAAGACGGTAAACTTGTCCGCCCTGCCGTCGCCATCGGTGTCCTCGCAAATCTTGATGCTGTCGTGGCCGGGCTCGCCTTCCGGCACGAGGCCGTGCGGGTAATCGCGGGCTTCCACCACCCACGCACGCCCGCGCTCGTCCCAGGCCAGGTAGATGGGCTTCACGATCTCCGGCTCGGCGACGAAGAGTTGGAGCTCGAAATCCGCCGGCACCTGCGTGTAGCGCATGGAGTCCCGGGGCGAGAGCGGCGCCTGGTATTTCACCGCTTCAGCGCGGCGCTCGTAATTGGGGACCTCACCCGCGAGCCGTTGCAACCCGGGACGTGCCGCAAGCGACGTTTCCCATTCTGACTTCGCCTTTTTGCTCACGCCGCCCAGCACAGCCTCGCGCAAGGTCGCGTCCGTCGGCCGCTCGGTGTATTTGATCAACGCATTTCCCGCGCTCTTGAACCCCTCGAGCATCTTTTGTTGAGCTGGGCCCACGCCGGCATCGGGAACGAGCTGCACGACGGCATCAAAGTGCTTCAGATACGCATCGGTCAGATTGGTGACGTCAGCGCGATGATTGAAGTAGATGGCCTCGGGCGCCAGCGTCTGGCCGGGAAGATAAATATAGTTCGTGCGCCCGCCACCGCGCGCGCCGCCGCCTCCGCCTCCGACGGCACTGGTCGGTCCGAGATACAGCACCTGCAGCGGGCGATCGGGAACCTCGGCGGCAAACGTGTCGAGAGCCATTAGGCCAGACGTCATGAGGATCAGGAGTCGTTTCGTGTTGTTCATGAAAGAATCAGCCATGTTCGGTTTTGATGTTCTGGCTGCATTGAATCCCAAAGGGATTCCGACGTGAAGCCCAGGGTTGCGAGGCACGAGCTACCCTGGGGACAGGTCCGCCGGTGTCCCAACCCCAACGGGGTTGCGATCCCATCGCGTGCATGACACAACCCCGTTGGGGCTGCAGGCCGTTCAGATGCGGTCGACGCGAACTCACTTCGTCGCCGGTTTGAAGATGAGCTGCGCGAACTGGTAGAGCCCCTTCTTCCAATGCTGAAAGTCGTGACCGTGCTCATCCACGTGCCAGATATGCGGGACGTCCTTCTCCTTGAGATAAGCGTGCACGTTCTGGCTGATGCGAATCAGACCGTCCTTGTTGCCGCAGGAGACGTAGAGAAGTTTCAATTGTTTCGCGGCCTTCTCGGGGTCCGGCAGGAGTTCCGCCGTGGGCTTCGTGTTCGGCGCCGAGGAAAAGCCGCCGACCCAGGCGAAGGTGTCGAGGTTGGCCAGGCCGAAGTTCAGGGATTGCCCGCCCCCCATGGAGAGGCCCGCCAGCGCGCGGCTTTCCCGCTCCGCGGTCACCGAATACCTGGATTGAACGAATGGGATGAGACTGCCGAGCAAATCCTGGTCGAACTTGCCGAACGCCGGCGCCGTCGCCATCGCGTTGGGGCCCGGGCGGTCGTCCGGCTGGGCGCGGCCGTTGGGCATGACGATGATCATCGGCACGGCTTTCTTGTCCGCGATGAGATTGTCGAGGATGACCTCGGGGTGGCCGCCCCGCTGCCATTCCTCTTCATCACCGCCGATGCCGTGCAGGAGATAGAGCACGGGATACTTCTGGTCGGCCGAATAATTGGGCGGGGTATAGACGAGCGCCTTGCGTTTGTTGCCCACGGATTTGGAATCGTACTCGACCATCTCCAATTTGCCGTGTGCGATGCCTTCGCGGGCCTTGTCAAAACCGTCCGCCGGATTTGGAAACGCCGCCTTGTCATCCGGCTTCAACTCGATGGGCCCGCCGAAGCCGCGGCGACCGCCCTGTCCACGCTGGCCGGAAGCAGCGGCGACCGGAGCCGCACCGTCACGCTTCACCACGATGTCCTCCTTCGCGAAAGTGCCGACTTCGCGCGTGAGCTTCATCTCATTGCTCACGATCGTTCCGCTGTAGGTGATGCGAATGTCGTTACCCTGGAAATTCAGCATCTCGACGAAGGAAATCTTTTCGCCGTCCACTCTGCCTTCCTTCAACTCCGCCTCGCGCTTGCGGTCGTTGACCTCTGAATTCGCCTTCCCGGTCAGGTTCGTGCCGTCCTGCTTGAAGGTGTAGGTGTATTTCTGTAGGCCGATCCGCGAGTCGAACTCGACCTTCCAGGTGCCCGTGACATTGGCCGCCAGGGCGGACCAGGAAGCGACAGCGAGGTTCAGGAGGATGATGGGAGTTTTCATGGCGTATTGGTCCAAGGATTTCAACTTTCCATCCATTTTCAATCCTTGAACAAGAGCGGAGCAAACTCGTGCAGGCTCCGCCGCCAGGCGAGCCATTCGTGCCCGGTCTGGGGCGATTCGTAAAACACGGCATTGATGCCCGCAGCCTTCAGCGCAGCGGTGTTCTCCTTCGGATCGCCGCCGAAGCCACGTCCGCCCACGCGGTTGGTGCCCAGTTCGCTGCTCCCATAACTGACGAATACGAGCTTCACCTTCTCCTTGAACCTAGCCATGTCGGTGATGTTCGTGACCGCGATACTGCCGCCGCTGAACACGCCGATGTGCGAAAACTTGTCGAGATGCGCCGGCGCGATGGCGCGGGTTTGCATGCCGCCCATGGAAAGTCCGGCCATGGCGCGTTGCGGTTGTTTCGTGAGGGTGCGGAAATTCGCGTCGATGTAGGGAATCAAATCCTCGGTGACGACTTTTTCGAAGGCGCTGAAGTTGAACGCGCCGCGTCCGCCGGGGCCCGCTCCCGCCGGAGCCGCATTGGTGGGACGCGGGCCGCTGACACCACCGTTTTCCATCACGATGATGAAGGGCTTCGCTTTGCCCGCGGCGAGCAGGTTGTCCATGATCAAACCGGCGTGGCCCTGACTGCCCCAGCCCGTTTCATTTTCTCCACCGCCATGTTGGAGATACAGCACCGGGTAGCGCTTGCGGTTCTTGTCGTAGTCCGGCGGGGTGTAGACGTAGATGCGCCGGGTTTTGTCGCTGGATTTCGAGAAGTAATGCACCTCGCGCAGTTGCCCGTGCGGCACGTTCTTGAGCGCATAGAAGTCTGCGTCCTTCGCGGGAATCTCCACGGCGCTGCCCCAACGGCTCGATCCGAAAAAGTAGCGGCTGTTGGGATCCGGCACCTCGGCGCCGTCGATCTTCAGGGCGTAATAATGGAAGCCTTCATCCAGGGGGCGGGTGTGGCCGTACCAGGCGCCATCCTCGCCCTCGGCGAACTCGCTGCTGTCCCGAAACGTGCAGCCCACGCTTTTGGCCTCCGGCGCCACGATGCGGAACTTCACGCGGCCCTCTGAGTTGTATTGCGGGTACTGTTTGCCGTCCTGGTTCGAGGGGCACGGCTTCCAGTCCTTGATCGGCTCATTGGTTTGAGCCCCGCACAGCGGGCTCGCCAGCAGTGAAACGCACGCGAGGATCGATAGTTTGGTTTTCATGAATTTTGAGTGTGGGCCAGGGTTAGCTCAGGGAATGTTCTTCTTCTCCACCTTCCAACCTTCCACTTTCGCCAGTCCGCAAGGATCGCCAACAAACATTCGACCCGCTTCCTTGTCGGCGCGCAGCTGCCACTGCAGCCAGGCGGTGGCCACCTTGGCGAATTCGCCGCCGTGCGGCTTGCGGTAGGTACCGCCGTGTCCGACATCCAGGTTCGCCGCGAAAATAGGCACGTGGTTGATCCGCCGCACATCGTCCATCCCGTTCTTGTAGGCGATGTCCTTTTCGCCACCGAGGACGTAGAGGGTCGGAGTGCGCAACTTCGCCAGATGCTCTTTCGGCAGCTTGGGCATGCCGGCCCGCCCGGTCCCCGGATCAGGCAGGATGCCACTGTTGAAAATCATCGTCGTGACGAGGTGCGAATCGGGGGCGACCTCCAGCGCCTGCAATCCTCCGCACGACATTCCGGCCACGGCGATTTTGTTCGTGTCGAGTTTTTGATAGTAGCGGCTCGCCGTGTCGCGGTTCTGCGCCAAGGCCCAATCGATTGCATTCACGAGCAGCGGAGACTTCGTTGGTCCACCGGGACCGCCGCGCTGTCCCTCGGCAGGCATAGGGCCAATGGCCACGACCAGAAATCCGTGCGATGCGACCTCGGAGAGAAAGTTCACATGCTCCCACGGAGAGTTCGCGCAGGCTCCATTGCCCCACACGACGATGGGCAACTTGAGCTTTTCGTCCAAGGCGCCGAGGTCCTTCGGCCGGAACACCGTGTGGGTGGGCAGCGACGCATCGGACGTCATCAATGCTTGGTAAGGTCCGGTCCCGCCATCCTCGATAGTCCGGCTCGCGGATTCGGTCGAGACGGCAGGAATTGGTTTATCGGCATTCGCGTTTTGTCCCCTGGCGCCGAAGGGCAGCCAAGCGGCCGCCGCAATCAAGAGATAGAATCGATAGTCAGTCATTGAATTGGGTCCTGGTGGTTCGCGCATTCATCGTTCGGCCGCCACCGGCTCAGGCTGCGGTCTGCCGGTGGAGTAGAGCCCGCGGATTTCCTCCGCGCCCAGCGCGCGGCCAAACAGACAGAACTCATCCATTGCGCCGCCGAAATTGCGGATCATGAACGGATTGTTTTTGGGAAATCCCTTGGCGTTCCAATTACCCACCTCAGCCGCGCCCACCCGGAAGGGGGCATTGATTTTCAACGCGTGCTCGCTGGCGGGAGCCCCATTCAGGTATTGGACCACGTTCTTCGTGCCGCCATCGATCACCACCGCCAGATGCACCCAGAGGCCGAATTGATTGAGGGTCAGCGCCGGCGGACTGATGCAGATCTGGTGATCGCGCGGTTCGGAGCCGATCGCCGTCATAGCCAGCACACCATCCTGGCGAACAGACCAGTGAACGGTCCCGGCCTCAAAGCCGTCGCTCATGAAGAGAGAATTGATCTGGCGATCCAGGCCCTGCACACGAACCCAGGCCGCGAGCGTCAGTGATTCATACTCGCCGGGAACATCGATTCGGACCCGATCATTCACGCTGCGAAACTCCACGGCTTGCTTGTCGGGCCAGCGGCCGTCAGTCCATTGGCAACCGACCGTCGTTCCTTCGTGCGGCGCATTCTTTCGGCGACTCGCATTGCGCAGATGCCATTCCGAAATGTCCGTTTGCTCGAATTCGAAATGCACCAGAAGCGACGGATCATCATTGAGCCGACTGCTGGCGGCGCGCCACTGCTCGTGGCGCAGCACCTCGGCAGCCGATGACTTGAATTGCAAATCAAACAGCGCCGCGAACGCTGTGGGATCGGCGCCGATCAACGTCGGGGAACGGGACTTCTCCGTCACCGCCCCGGCGCCTTCCTTCAAGCTTTGCTTGGCCGAGCCCGTTGCCGATTGAAACTCCACGCTCCCTTTAAACACGTGCAGTTCGGTTCGACGTTCTTTCACGTCGAGACCAAACGAAGTGCCCAGGTCCGTCACATCCATCTGCGGCGTGCCGATGCGAAACCCGCGGGCCTGGGGAGGAACCTCAGCCGTCAGCCGACCGCTCCGGCAGAAAGCTTCGCTCGGGGAAACAATCTGAACTTCCGCCGGTCCTTCCACGACCACCCGTGCGCCACTGTAAAAAACAATCTGGGCCAGACCTGATTTGAGCCGGAACCAGCCCGGTTCCAAGGGAGCGCCCAAGCGGGGGGATTCACTCCCAGTCCACTGTGCATCGGCGACTCGATTGAGCATGGCCACCGCTTTGCTCGTGGCGCCCTTGCGGTCGTTTAAATGTGATGATCGAAATATCCACCCTCCGGTAGCGAGGAGCGCAAGGCAGGCGGCGACCGCCAAAACCCATCCCAGTCGGTGAGTTCTTTCCTTTGGGTGAAGTGGAAGCTGAAAAACATTTTCCCGGGATGCGATTCCTTCATTGGCGGCAAAAAGATCCGGCTCCGACGCCAAGCGGGAATGCAGTTCGAGTCGCAAGATGTATTCATCGCGAGCAGCAGCGTCGCTCCGCAGCAGGGCGTTCAAGGCCTGGACTTGGTCGTCAGAGGCTGTGCTGTGACATGCTGCGGCAACGGCCTCATCGAACTCGCGCGAAGGAAATGTGATTGTCACGAGGCAGCCCCTTTCGCCGAGTTTTCAATGCAGGCTTGTAGGGCTTGGCGAATTCGCTGAAGCGTCTTGTAGGCCGCGGCGACGGTTCGGCCTGACTTCTCCGCGACCTTTTCAATTCCGTCGCGCCTGTAGTAGTAGCCTTCGACCATCGAGCGCTGATCGGCTGGCAACTGCTTGAGACAACCTTCCAGGTGGTTGAGCCGCCTCTCGATATCCGGCAGAAGTTCCTCGCGCCGCTGAGCCAACTCCTCGGCGAGCCCACCTTGCAGAAGCACCTGCCAGCGTTGCCGCCGCTCGATCCATTGCTTGGTTTTGTTCAGCGCAAACCGGCAGGCCCAAGGTGTGAATGGCTGCGCCGGGTCATAGACATCGAATTTTTCCCAAAGCGCGATGGCGGTCTGTTGAACGATATCTTCTGCGTCCGCCACGTTCGGAACCATTGCGGCCACATAACGAAAAATCTCCCTTTCGCTGCGCAGGAACAGCGAAAGAAAGCGCTGTTGCGAAGCCATTTTATCCGCGGAAAGTGGCATTGATTTTGGCAACATCGTTCAGGCTTACGATCATACTTCCGGTTAATCTTGGATTTTGGACAAACAAATTCGGAAGCTCTCTTTTTGATACGCGAGTTGTTCCGGAAAGTAGAAAGTTTCCTTTCGTGGAGGTCTCGATTTTGCCGATTTAGGCGAGCAATGAGATCCGACATTCGCCCTCAAAAGCCGCGTCGAATATACGTTTAGAAGCTTGTGTTCCAAGGACACCAATCCAACGCCGTTTAAAGGGATGATGGTCCAGATCGAATCTTCAATGTTGCGAACCGAAATGAACCAAGCCAAAGAACTATTTTTAAGTCTGGGAACAGTTCCCGCCCGTCTCACAGCTGAGGAAACCGCGTGGTTCCTTGGATTCGCGGCTCACGAGATTCCCATCCTTACCGCCAAAGGCTTGCTAAAGCCTCTGAGACATCCTCCAGTAAATGGGCCAAAATATTTTTCAACCTCTTTGTTGGAAGAAGTTCGAAACGACCAAAAGTGGCTTAGCAAGGCGTCCGATGCGATTGTGGATTATTGGAAGTCCAAAAACGATCGGAAGAAGGATACGAGGTTTAGCGTGGCCGTTTTGCCGTCTGAGAATTCGTGAGGAGTCACTTCTCGATCTATCCTCCTGCTGCGGTCAGGGGGATGATTTTCCGCTCATAGTCTTCCAGAGCCGGTAATTTGAATTGAGCCTTTTTTGCGTAAGCCCGATGAACGGCTTTACTGGTATGACCAAGAGCCTGCATTGCGAAGCGCTCAAGATATCCGTTCGCCTTGGCCCTCTCTGCCCATGCGTAGCGGTAGGAGTGTAAGGACACTCCGGAAATTCCCACTGTTGAAAGACGTTTTATGAAGAGTTTGGCGCGGTGGCGTTCGTGGATTCTCGCCAAAGCGGGAAAAAGTTGCCCAATTTGCGGCAGAGTTTGGAGAACTGCGGCCGTTTCCTGCCCAAATGAAATAAGTGCGAGTCTTTGGGATTTGCAGCGTCGATATGCGATAGTTTTCTGCTGCCAATCGATGTCTTCGGCGTGAAGATTGGCGATGTCGCTTTGGGAGCCACCCAGGTACCACAAAAGTTGATAATAGGCTCGAGTAACGGGGTTCTGTTCGCGGTCTATTATCTTTTGATGCTCCTCGGCGGTGATTGCTCGCTTCTCCTTGTGTTTGACTACCGGCCAATGAAGTTTGGGCAGAATCGGCCAGGGCAACCAGTGCATCCCAATCGCGTAATTATGGACACGCCGCAGATACACATTCGTTGAGATAGAGCCCGTCTTTAAGACCTCAATGAAATGATCGGCGGTTGTTTCGATCAACTTGCGGCTACGAATTGAATCGAATGCTTTGTCTCTAATTGCGTATCGCCAACGCTCCTGCGTCGGTCCAGTTTTCTGGGCCGTGACTTGTTCCAGAAAATTTGCCAGGTTCGTGAAGCAATCGTCTGGTCTCCATGTTGGAGATAAACTTGAGCAATTTGGAGGTTCAGGCTTGGCTGGCGGACCGCCTCGTTCTTCGCGCTGATAAGGGCGAGATGAAGATGGAGCCAGCTGTCGGGATTGAACCGACGACCGACGGTTTACAAAACCATTCGTCACTCCAATTCTAAAGCTATTACAAGAGCCGACTATCACTTATCTATCACTTTTGGCTTGTGAATGAGCTCCATATCGCGGAAAGTCCACCGCCATGAGCCCGCCCAAATCCAAGCGCACGATCGTAATCAATCGCCAGAAACTCCGGCCCTGGCGCACGTCAGGAGGCATCCGAATCCGTCCTCTGAAAATGCCAAGCGGCAATGTCTGCTTCCGCGCCGAGATTCCTGAGTCGATTACCGGCAATCGCCTTCTCCGCCAGTTCAAGAGTCGAGAGGAGGCGGAAAGCTATGCCGAACTCATGGTAGTGCAACGAAAGAACAATGGCTTGAGCGCCTTCAATCTGAGCGAGGACCAACGCGCTGATGCGCGCCGGGCCGTCGAGCTTTTGGGTGCAGCCAAAGTAGAAATGACGCTGACTGGCGTTGCTCAGTTCTACCTCAAGCATGCCCGGCCCGCGGCCGGGGATATCACGGTCGATGACTCAATCGAAAAGTATCTCGATGCCAAGGAGCGCAAGAAACTCCGTCCTCGGTCGCTGTCGGATCTGGATCATCGCTTGAAGGTGTTTGGTCGAGCTTTCGGCCAACGCCTGGTCAAAGACGTTCGCGGTGACGAGATCGAGAAATGGCTCTTCGAGGACAAGACCCGCTCCAACCAGACCCGCCGCAACTTCCGGACAGTGCTAAATGGCTTCTTCAAATTCGCCGTCACCCACAAATACCTCGCTGAAAATCCAATCTCTGCGGTCACCAACCCAGTCGTGGACACGGCTGAACCAGAGGTGCTCACCGTTGCGCAAGTCTCCGCGCTCCTTCACGCCGCTCTTTATGAAGCCAAACTAGAGCTGCTGCCTTACGTCGCGCTCGGGGCTTATTGCGGAGTGCGTTCCGACGAACTGGCTAAGCTCGACTGGCAGGCCGTCGATTTGGTCTCCGGTCACGTCACGATCAGTCCAAAGATTGCCAAGAAGCGGCGCATTCGTGTCATTGAGATTCCCGAGGCATGTCGGGCCTGGCTTGCGGCAGGAGGTGTCCGCGATGAAGGCCCAATTCGTCCGATTGGCTTCGACCGGCGTTGGGACAAACTCCTCGCTGCCGCCGATCGGTTCGCGCTGAACGATAAAGGAAAACGCATCGTCGCGCCTAAGCCCCACGGTTTGGTTCCCTGGCCTGCCAATGCGCTACGCCATTCCGCAGCGTCCTATCACTTCGCCCAAGGTGCCGATGCGGCCAAGACCTGCGCTATGCTCGGCCAGAAGGATGACAAGGTTTTGTTCGACCACTATCGCAGCCTCATCCAACCCGCGGACGCGGTGAAATTCTACGCGCTCCGGCCAACCATGCCGGTTGGGAAAATCATCGCGTTGCCGGCCGAGGCAGTCGCCTAGAGTTTTGCCCGTTCTGTTCACTTGCGCCGGGCGTTGACTCCGATAGACGACTTGCGGATGTTCGCTGGAAATGCAGCCGGCTGTTTATTACGACCCCACCGCTGAGACAACCAACGATGAACAGGTGGCTTCCGCTCATTGGGAGTGCCTTCGGCGGAACGCAGCCTTTAGGAAAGTCGCCAGGAGTTGGCTGAGTTCCGAGACGTATCGGAAAAAGCACGCGCTCACCGATGATTACCACCATCCGAGCATCCATCACTCAAGGTGTGCTTTGGACTGGATGCTGTCCCCCGCCCAGCGAATCAGCCTCTTTCACCACCAAGTGGCGAACCTGACCGTCTTTAATGACCTCGTATTCAACTTCGGACCAATCGTCCTGCGAAGGAATTTTCCTCAGGCAAACCTGAGCCGCGACAATGCGAAGGACTTCATGCAGGTGACGCCGCTGCCGGAGGCGCCACCACCAATTACCGTCGACGACACCTGGGGAAACCTAAGCGAGGAATTCAAAAAACAGTTTCGCCACGCGGTTAATGCGCCAGTCCAATTCCAGGTCTATTCCAAAGAGGCCAAGGAATGGTCCTATTTCGTTCGACGCCTGGCCAAACAACTCGCGACGGGGCAACCCATCGAAGACATTAAATCAGTCGTCCGAGGACTCATGCTCTTGGGTGGTAAACTGTATGAGTTCGGAGAGCTCTACAAACTGGTCGCCATTCCCAACCAGACCTATTCGAAGCGCGGCATGAAGCGCGTGTTGGATCAGGTTGAAGGTGTATTCAGCACCATTGGCCACGTCGTCAGTGACAAGAAATACAACCGGCACAAATCCTATTTCGGTACCCGCGAAGACTGGCGCTGGTTCCTCGAAGCAGAGGCGCGTCGGCTTGATCCCAGCAAACCCTCCGACCTCTACCAACTCGCGCAGGTTTATTCCGAGCACCTCCGGCAGACCGAGCCTGGGAAACGTCGCAAGAACGTGAAGACGGGCGGTTTTCGTGGTGGCAAAGTTGCCAGCCGCCTGTTGAATAATCGCCGCGCCACGATTCGCAACCACATCCGGCGTATCCAAAATTGGATCGACGGGAGCTACCCGCCCAAACCGCCAACGCGATAGTTTTTCGTCCCTCTCGCCCGCATACTTTGCGGGGTTTTAATGGCGTTTCCAGAAACCCCGCGCTTTTCGGACCCTTTTTCACGCGCGATTTTTGCTCTGCTGCCACAGGTGGGAAAATTTGGTGGTGTGGCAGCGAGAGACACCAGCGAGCAGCGCACGACGAAGCGGTTCAGCCAGGATGAGGTTGACCAGATTCGCCGTTCACCGCCGTTGCTCATGAGTCTTCAGGAGGCGGCCATCTATTTGGGCATTGGCACCCGCAAGCTCCGGTACGATTGCAAGCGTCGCCTGATTCCCTACGTCAAGCTGGGTGGCAAATTCATCTTCAAGAAGGAGAGCTTGGACGCTGCCATCGACCGTCTCGAAGTCCGCTCGGTCGGCGGATAACCGCTAAACCTGCGACGACTTTACATCAACCCGATTTTAGCACCATTCCACACCATGAAGCAGCAAAACCGAAACTCACGCCCTCCTTCCACATCATACAGAGAGACGGACGAAACAGAGAAACGGAGATTCGGAGAAAAGGAGAAGCAGAGTAATGGAGATTCCCACGCTACGGAGGGTTCTGAAGAGATGCTGCCTCTGGCAGCGTGCGTTCCGACGCTGCCAAAGGCAGTCGAAATCTCCCTCAGCAAAGGAATGACTCCAAATTGTCTCTTTATCTTTGCGAGGGCACTCAAGGCCTTCGAGATCACCACTGGAGTCAAACTAAAACCACGCGATCTCCAGGGCGCGTTTGCTCTATGGTGGAACACCGCACAAGCGCTGCTCCCGGCTGGTGCGGATTTCGATGAGTATAGATTTTCGCTTGAGGACAGCTTCGCCAAGGTCCGCGCTCCGTGGGGTGCCGATCCGCTGGCCGAGGCTGTCCTCCGCGCAGATGCAACACCACTGGTACCGCACGTCGAACGCTATCAAAGCCTTCGCATCAAGCGGTTGATTGCAGTGGGCTATCACCTTCAAGTGCTCAACGGTGATTGTCCCTTCTTCCTGAGTGTCCGCGATGCCGCCCGCATCGCCGGAATCACCGACCTCACGGCAGCATCATCCATGCTGTCGGGTCTGGTGCGGGACGGAGTGCTTGCCGAAGTGGAAAAGGGCGTGCCGGGCGGCCGGCGAGCCAGCCGTTATCGATTCAATTCACCTAGCCCGTCAAGGCCCACTCCACGCTAGATCAGTCGACGCCGGCCGCCCGCCAAACAGGTCTCCACCTGTCGAGTGTCTTGCCGGCACATGGAGGTCATCAGGACAGGTCGAGTCTTTTGGTTCCAACCCAACCCCACCGCAATGGGTTTGATAGGGATGGTCCGAACGAACTACGGTCAACTTCTAACCGCACCTCTTCACCACCCTTTTGAAAGCGGCCCCTCTGACCGTAATCCTTACACAACCGGCGCTAACTCTCGTCCAACCCTTCCCTTCTTTTCAGTGTGGCTACCGCGCACGCCCAAACTCAAGTCCGACACCCTTGCGAGCTGACGCCAACCTCCCTTGCTCTTCTTTACTGGTCGCAACTTTCTTCACGGCCAAGGTATTCACCCATGAGCTCATCGCTCAGCACCCTTCAACGACTTCGCCGCGAATCAGCGCAAAAATAAACGCCGTTGGCACGACCATGCGAGCTGTCCGTCCATTATCCAGTCGGCCGTTCAAAAAACCGCGCCACCAGCCTAGCAGGAAAAGGCCAGGCCGTTGGCCTTTTTGATTGCCGCGGTTCGGAGTTGAAATATCATGCGCCCGCTAACCAGCTGCATGGCCAAGAAGAAGTCACCGTCCAAACGTTCGGACCGAACCACCCGTCCATTGGCTTTACCCGCCAGGCAAGCTACGCCGAATTGCCACGACAATTTGAGCAGCTCGCGTAGGTGTTAAAGGAGACCACATGAGTCAATCCCACGCCATCCTCCATGCTCGCCCACACCTCACCAAACAGACACGGTTCGTGCCGGAAGTGGAGCGACGGTTGAGCGTGGTGGAGGAGTTGGAGTCGGTGGTGTCGGCCAATCTCCGGCGCGCCACTCGCCTCCGCCAATCCATCATCCAATAAGCCTTCAGAGGAAAATTGCCATGCTCTCGCTCGCTTCCGCTCGCGATTTGATCTTCTGACAACGCATTCACCACAAAACCTGATGCCACAATGAATCCAGCTCCCTCGCTCGCCGGCCGTGCCTTGTTGGCAGTCGTGCTCATGGTTGGTTTTTATCTTCTGGCCATCTGTATTGCCGCCGGGTTGCTTTACATCCCCTACGCGGAAATGGTGTATGCCAACCGCTTGCATCCAAAGATCGCACTCGTTTGCGTGTTCGCAGCGCTGGCCATCCTTTGGTCCGTGCTCCCACGATTCGATAAATTCAACGCGCCCGGCCCCCAATTGATCCGCGCGGACCATCCGGAGCTTTTCACGGAACTGGAAAGCGTGGCGAAGTCGGTAAATCAGGCCATGCCCGCCGAGGTGTATCTCGTGCCGGACGTCAATGCGTGGGTGACCCAGCGCGGCGGTCTCATGGGCTTCGGTAGCCGGCGCGTAATGGGCCTCGGGTTGCCGCTCATGCGTATCCTGACGCGCTCCCAGTTCAGAGCCGTGCTGGCGCATGAGTTCGGCCACTACCACGGCGGCGACACGAAGCTCGGCCCTTGGATTTACAAAACGCGTAACGCCATCGGCCGCACCCTGGCATCGCTGGGCGACGGTTCGTGGTTGCAACTCCCTTTCCTGTGGTATGGCAAAATGTTTCTTCGGATCACGCACGCCGTGTCGCGGCGTCAGGAATTTGTGGCTGACGAACTGGCGGCGCGTGCGGTCGGCTCGCAGGCTTTGGTGGGTGGCTTGCGAACGATTCATGGCGTCGCCCCGGCGTTCAACTCCTATTGGTTCCAGGAATGCGCCCCTGTGTTGAATGCAGGTTATCGTCCGCCGTTCGCGGAAGGTTTTCAGCGTTTCGTCCAAGCCGGCCAGATCGCCCAGGCGATCGACAAGCAGCTCGATGAAGAGCTGAAGACCGGCAAGGTAGATCCTTATGACACTCACCCGCCCCTGAACGAGCGCATCGCCGCGGTCGAACAATTGCCGCGTGGAGACTGCGCGTCAGACGATCCTCCGGCCACGACACTCCTGAAGGATTTGCCCGCTGTTGAGAAACAGCTGGTGGACACGTTGGTGAAACCTGAGTTCGCGGAGAAGCTGAAACCGATTGATTGGGACAACGTGTCTTCGCACGTGTATCTGCCGCAGTGGAACGCGCTCGCCCATGCCAACATTGCAGCCTTGAACGGTGTCACGCCCGAATCCCTGCCGCAAGTCGCGGGGGACCTGAAGAATTTTGCCAGTCGCGTGCGCAATTCGGCCGGCGAAACGCCGGATGGAGAACAGGCCGAAGGTCTCGCAGCTGCTGTCGTAGGGTCAGCGCTCACGGTGCTCCTCGTCAGCCGCGGTGGAAAAGTCCACGCCCAGCCCGGAGACGCCGTCGCCGTAACAATCGATTCCGCGAAGATTGAACCATTTGCCCTGTTGAATTCACTGGCCAACGGAAAGCTGGCAGCCGATGCCTGGCAGCGCCAATGCACTGAACTCGGAATCAATGGAACCAACTTGGGAGAGGTAGCGAAGAAACCCGAGAACTCACCATGAACGAAATTACCGGAAGAGCTCTGCTGCGTGTAGTGGACGATTTGGAGTCCTTGGTGTCGGCCAACCTCCAGCGCGCCACCCGCCTCCGCCAGTCCATCTTCCAAAAAGCCTTCACCGGAGAACTAGTCTAATAACTTATGGCTCTCGCCAAACAATTTTCGAACAAATTGGACAAACTGTGGCAGCGTCGAACAGCCAATTTGCGATCGGTCGTCATTCCACGCGGAGTGGGAAAACCGCCGACGTTTTCTCGGCAAGTTCGGGAACGCCTAATCAACGATCTTCTTGAGACGGCCTCAGAGATACTTGTGAAACGGGATGCACCTTGGGAGTTCAATGAGGTAAAGCGGACGAGGCATCTCAAACACATCGACGGTCGGGGACTCACTCAGAGAGGAACAAATCTTCTTCGATGGGCGGCTGCTAAGCTGAATGGCCCGATAGTTTACGTTTTCTGGAAGAGCAAAAAGTGTCTCTACGTTGGGAAAGGAACAAGTTGGAGACGTCTGAAAAGTTACGAAAAGTCGGCATACCTGTTACAAGCTACATGCATCGAGGTTTTTTCGATCAAGACTCAAGGGAGACTCGGTAAGGCAGAGTGTCTTGCAACCCACCTGTATGAGCCGCGTGATCAGAAGGTCAAACCTGCCAAGGTGAAATGGGGAAAGTGTTGCCCAGTGTGCAGGAAACACGACCTTGTCCGACAACAACTCCAAACGCTGTTTAGAATGAAATGAAGTGTCTGCCGACAGGAACGACGCAGCAGTTGAGCGTGGTGGAGGAGTTGGAGTCGGTGGTGTCGGCCAACCTCAAGCGGGCCACCCGCCTCCGTCAGTCCATCCTCCAAAAAGGCTTCACTGGAGAACTATCATGAGCGCAACACCCTTCGAATACGGCAGCCAGTGGTTGCGGGCCGATTTTCACCTTCACACCAAAGCGGATAAAGAATTTGTATTTACAGGCGATCCCAACTTCTTCGTTCGAGATTACGTGGCCCGACTAAAAGCGGAAGGCGTGGGTGTTGGAGCGATTACCAACCACAACAAATTCGATGCTGATGAATATCGAGATCTTCGGCGGAGCGCAGGGCGCGAAGGAATCTCTGTGTTGCCCGGAGTTGAGTTGTCTGTTGCCGAAGGGGCGAATGGAATTCATTGCCTAGTGATTTTCGATCCGGCTACTTGGCTGGACGGCACAGACTACATTAATCGGTTTCTTGACCAGGCTTTTGGCCTGCATGTGCGCGACAGGGAGAATGAGAATGCACGATGCGACCTCAACCTTGCCCACTTGCTTACAAAGCTCCGTGAGCAAAAGAGCTATGGCCGAGAAAGCTTGGTCATCATGGCCCATATCGAAGACCGCTCCGGCTTTTGCGCGGAACTGGAAGGAGGGCGCATCACGGAGATAGGTCAAGATCCAGAATTCAAGGAGTTTGTCCTCGGATTTCAAAAGGCGAGAACACGCGATGACTTGAGGAATTGCAAGGATTGGCTAGGGACATTGCCCGCTTTGGTTGAGGGTTCAGACCCAAAGGCGCTCGACCAAGTAGGCCGCGCTCATCTTGTTGGCGGAATCCCGCAGAAAACCTTCATCAAGATTGGCGATTTCAATTTTCAAGCAGTGCAATACGCGCTCAGAGCGTATGAACTCCGGGTGAGGGGTTCACTCCCAGCAAAGGCGACCCCACATGTTCGGTCAATGACCGTCACCAGTGGCACAAAGCCACCGCTGACTGTCCAGTTTAACGAAGGGTTGAACGCGCTCATCGGCATCCGTGGTAGCGGTAAATCCACACTCATCGAGATTCTGAGATACGCACTTGATGTGATTGCCGAGAAGGACGCCCAAGATGCGGAATACAAAGCACGACTTCTCGAAGCACATTTGGGCAGTGGCGGCAAAGTTTCACTGGAAGTGGTTTCAAATGGAATCATCTATCAAGTCGAACGAGTCCTCAATGACGCGAAACCGAAGGTGCGGCGGGATGGTCAACTCGTTCCCAATCTTTTGCCATCGGCAATTATCAAGGTGGCGTATTTCGGTCAGAAAGACCTCGCGCAAATCGGGCAGGTCCAAACAAGCAGAACAATTCTCGAACGGTTTTTCCCGCATGCAACCAAAGAGGCCGATACGACGGTCAAAGGTTTAGGGGAACAGGTTGTTGAGCGTGTCCGAGAACAACAGCTTCTCGAAAAGGCGCTGTCGAACAAAAAGGAGGTCGAGGAGGAGAAAGCACGCCTCGACAACAATGCGCGCGGCTACGAACAGAACCAAGTAACGCAAAAGCTCCAGCGACAACTAGAATTCGGGCGAGACGACACGCACATCAAGGCGGTGGCAGATTGGCTCGCCAAGTATCGCAGCGACCTCGATGCAATCATGCAGGCAGATGGCGAATCTCTTTCCGAATTGATGGCATTTCAGAGCAAGGAGAATGCGGACCTGTTGGCTACTATTCGCCCCGCGCTTGAAGCCAGAACTGCATTCATAACGAACCTCGAGGCCGAGGTGAATGCGGTGGCCGCATTGATGACAGAACTAGACGCGGTACAATTACGCCTCGGCGAACGCCGTGCCGCATTGGAAGACGAATTCGCTGCGATTCGTCGAACGATTGAAGTTCCACAGGTGAACGCGGATTCGGTGCTGAAGGAGCAGCAACGGCTCGACCAACTCAATAAGGCATTGACCGAGTTGGACCGAAAGCAAGAGGCGTTAGACACCAAAAGGACTGAGCTGCTGCGGAGTCTCGATGAGCTCCAGACAGCCTGGTTAAGTCAGTTCAACGCGCTTAACGCAAGCATCTCGGAGGTTAATCAAAAACAACTTCCCATCACACTCAAACTCGAATACCGGGGAGACCGAGGAGCGTTCATCGACTTCCTCAGAAAGGTAGTTGAGGGAACTGGAATTCAACGTCGGACGCTTGAGGCCCTAGTCGAAAAATTTGCTGATCCGGTCGAACTGTATCGAGACCTCATGAGCGCCGCCCCAGAGGCAGAAGCATTATTCGGATCGCCTCAAAGCTGGGGCAACTTCCACCAGCGCGTAATGCAGAACCTTGCGAACTTTTTGAACTTCCGCGTGCCGGACGTGCTTACCTTACTTTACAATAACATCCCTCTTGAGAGACACAGCCTTGGTCAACGTGCATCTGCTCTGATTTTGTTTCTACTTGGGCGATCCGACCAACACTTGCTGATTATTGACCAGCCAGAGGATGACTTAGACAACCGGTCGCTGTTTGAGGATGTTATCAAGAGGCTCTGGCACGCAAAAGACACAACTCAATTTCTCTTTGCAACTCACAATCCAAATATCCCCGTGCTAGGAGAAGCTGAACAAGTTCAAGCGTGTTCATTCGATGCCTCCAGTAGCACAATTACAACTCATGCCGGCAGCGTTGATGGCTCTGCCACGCAAGAGAAGATCATCAACATCATGGAGGGTGGGCGAGACGCTTTTGCACGACGCAAAGAAATCTACGAGCATTGGAAGCACTGATCTCCCTCATCTAAATGTCGAACCCAGCACCTCAACTCGTCCAAAAACTTTGGAACTACTGCAACATTCTCCGCGATGACGGTTTGTCCTACCGCGATTATGTGGATCAGTTGACGTTTCTGCTGTTCCTGAAAATGGCGGACGAGCAGTCGCGTCCGCCGTTCGATTAGGCGCAATCTGCGCGAATTTTTAGAAACTTAATCTCAGAAAATCAGAATTGTGCGTTTCTTATCTCTTTCATCTGTCGGAAGCCTGCTACTGGCGGGCCAATCGGTTGCGGCGACCATTCGGATACCGGCCGACTATCTGACGATTCAAGCTGGAATCGATAATGCGATCGATGGCGATACCGTGTTGGTTGCTCCAGGCATCTACTTCGAGAATCTGAATTTCGATGGTAAAGCCATCACGCTCGCCAGTGAAAGCGGACCGCACAACACGGTCATCGATGGGCGCAGGGTTGAAGCTGTCATCACTTTTGATTCGAGAGAAGGTCTCGATTCAGTTGTGAGCGGATTTACCCTGCAGAACGGATACGCTTCGTCGGGTTCTGGAATCATGGCGTTGGGTAGTTCGCCCACTATCGTGAGCAACATTTTCCAGAACAATGCGCAGCCCTCCGGCTCCTTCGGCGCCGCTATCGGCGGCAATGGCGCGTCTCCCATTGTCGAGAAAAACATCTTCCGCAACAACACGGCGGACAACCAGTTCCTGTCCGGGGTTGTCAGCTTTGTCAACGGCTCATCCCCTCTCATCGCAAACAATGTTTTTCTGAACAATGCCTGCCGGGCCATCAATATGACGCTGCCCGAAGGGAATCGCCCGGTCGTAGTCAACAACACGTTTATTAATAATCAGGTGGGAATTCGAGTGAATGCGGGAGTCAACACCTCAGGACATTCTTATTTCAACAACATCCTGATTGGAAATTCCATCGGGCTGGACGTCGATTCAGGATCGGCGATGAGGTATCCCACCTGGGTCAACAACCTGGTATTCGGTGGCCAAATTGCGTATAATGGAATTCCAAACCAAACCGGGTTGAACGGCAATATTTCCGCCAACCCGTTGTTTGCCTGTTTTGATGCCGGCGACTACCGGCTGCGCCCAAGTTCCCCGTGTATTGACGCCGGCAACAATGCGGCTCCGCAGCTTCCGTCCGAGGATTTTGAAGGGAATGAGAGAATCACAGCCGGTCAAAGTAACGGGCCGGCCATCGTTGATCTGGGCGCTTTCGAGTTCAACCCGGCCCTGCCGGCCGATCCGTGTGTTGCGCTCACGGTCAGTTGCCTGCCACCCCTCACGGTGGAGTGTGCCTACACCGCCACAATTACGGCGGTCGTGAGTCAGCCGGAAGGTCGCGCGCTAACCGTTCAATGGTTCGTGAATGGCTTGCTGGCAAAGCAAGAGCTCATACCAGCCAGGGACTCACCGGCCGACGTCAACGTTTCATATATGGCCGAGCTGCCGGTGGGAGCGAATCTGGTCGGGGTGACCGTGGACGATGCTTGGCACAACTCGGCGCGCTGTTCGAGTATCGTCACAATTGCCGACATCAAGCCGCCCCAATTGGTGCCCCTAACGGACCAGACTGTCGAGTTTATCAACGAAACTGGAGCGGTCGTGACCTTTACACCTCAAGTCTTGGATCCCTGCTCAGTAGGCATGCAGGTGACATGTGTTCCGCCGTCAGGCACCACTTTCCCGATTGGCACCAACAGGGTGGTGTGTACTGGGGTGCCCAGTTCTGGAGACACCAGTCAGGCCACGTTCGCGATCACGGTTCTGGGTGCGCGAGGACTCAAAAACGATATCCTCTCTGAAATGATTGCCCGGCGCGCGGTCTCGCCATGGCACCACTTCTGGCCTCTGGATAATGCGATCGCCCTTCTGAGGAGCGCATTAGCGGAGGAGGCGTGGTTGGATGAGACTCACCTGACACAGAATCATCGCGGAAATGTATTTCTTGAGGAGGCGAAGGCCGCAGCCATGTTGCGCTTGTTGATGGGATTGAGGCAAAGCCGGATTTCGGATGCCACGCTGAGGGATTGGCAAAGTCGCCTCGCGAAGGCAGATCAGCTCCTGGCAAGGGTCGAAATCGCAACAGCCGAAAACAGCCACGCCTCTCCACTTCACGTTGCGAGGGCCTTGAAAGAACTATCCAGAGGTGACGAGGCTGCCGCCAAACAACATTACTACCTCGCAATTCTGCACTACAAGAAGGCTTGGAATCTAGCCAGACAGTGATGTGCCACCGGATGCCTTCTTATGAGCAACCCTCAACAACTCGTCCAGAAGCTATGGAACTACTGCAACACCATCGCGGAGGATACGAAAGGCTAGGAGTCGCAGCCGGCATGGAGGTATTCTCGCATTACGGCATGGGCACCAAAGCATATGCCATCGAGCGGAAGGAAGATGGCCGCGTCGAATTCACGATTTGGGGTACATTGTTCTGGCTACCCGTTATTCCTCGATCGTTCTGGTCCGCGTATTATGTCGGCCCTTCGCAGCCAGATAGCATCAAAGAGGACGGTCACCGCTTCGCTGACGAGAGCAAAATCCACCGAGGATTACTTTCATACGTTCTGTCGGTGGCCATTTCGCTCCTGATGCTTGCTCTGGCAGTCTCGCCTATTTGCTATCTCATTTTTTGGACCGCTGGCAGGGCCGCATCAACACTGGAAATGGTTTTGGTTTACGCCGCCTGCATGTGGCCAGTGGTGTTAATCCTGTTAATGGAACGTCGCCGTAACAAACTATTGACCGGAACAAAAGGATGACGCCGAGCGAACTGACAACCTGGTTGGAAGCCCTTTCGAAATCCGTCAGAGGCACTCAACTCGGTTATACCCAAAACAAAGTTCCAGGCTGTCCAATTCCATTCTTCGGCGACGTGCTGAAGGCACGAGTGCTGACGATCGGAGTCAACCCTTCGCACACCGAGTTTGATAAAAGCCGCAAATGGAAAACACCTCTGACCACCGCTGTTTGGCAGCGGAGGCTCCTAGGCTACTTCAATTGGCCGAACATCCCAGCCCACGAGTGGTTCGAGACCTGGTCCATCTGCCTCGAACTTCTCGGTCTGAACTATTCAGGAGGCCAAGCGGCGCACATTGATGTATCAGCGCGCCCGACCAAACCCATGCTGGGCAGTGCCACCGATAAGGCGGAATTCCGAAACATGGTGGAGCACGATGTTAAGTGGTTCTTCGAGCTCTTGAGCAAGCTTCCGCAAGTTCAGCTGCTGCTCGTGGCCGGTCCTGTTCCGATGGCAAATGGCAAGAAGCAGCAATTGGCGAATTTCATTCACGAACAGTCCGGAAAGCATGGCGCGAAGTGGGTGGCAGGTGAACCTTTGCCAAAATTAGTCACGCCCGACCATCCCAACGGCATCCCAATCTTTGTTTGCCCATTCGAACCAACGGTGGATGGTCGCTATGCAATGGTTCGCCAAGTCTATCGCAATCGCGATCTTTTGCGCCGACTAGCGGCGCCAGAAAAGAGTCCGATTTCCCTAATCCCCGCTCGGCTGGATTGGGCCTCCGCCATCGGGAATTTCATCACCAACTTCGGCATCTTGGATATGCACGTTCAGGATTTCCTAGAAACGCTGCTATCACAAGCGAAGTTCGCGAAGCTCAAGGAACGTCCTTTTCACGATCGGGTCGAACGCATCAAACAACGCTTGGGGGAGTCCGATTGCACCGTGCTAAATAAAGCGAAGTTTGCGCAATTCTTCCACCGCCTCGACACGCTGCGCAAAACCCGTAACCAGATCGCCCACAGCGTTCTGCGCATCGGGCTGGTCCCTGGTCAGAAATCTCGGATCCAAACGTTAACCTTGCCCAAAGATTTAGCCGGTTCCGAGGCAGGTAGGAGGCACCTGGAATTCGCCGAATTGGTGTCCGAGTTAAAAACACTTACAGACTTGATCGAAGAGTTTCAGCGTCTTGCTGGGTTCAAAACATCAGGTGGATCCTTTACCGGAGAAGTATGAAACCACTTGCCCGGCATCTACTGCTAACGGCCGTGGGGTTACTGATCCTTCTATTAGTGGTGCTGGTGGTGACGACTCCGGTGCATCCGGTGGCGTTTATCCGCGTCGTCGATGAGGCTGGTGTTCCTGTCGCCGGAGCGGTCGTCCGGCCAGAAGGGCTTCGCACCAAGCCGGGACCTTACGTTTCAGGGTGGTACGGTTGGAGGACGGCAACAAACGGAGGTGTGGCGAATCCTCCAGTATCGACGGACAAGGATGGTTACGCGCGCGTGCCTTACCCGAAACACGTGTTCGAGCGGATTGAAACAGGAACGCTCTGTCTTGCAGTCGATCATCCGGAATTTGTGGCAGATCGTCCGGAGCGCATCGTCGCCACCGCCCCTCCAGTGGGAGCACCGTGGCAAGTCTATTTCGAGCACGTGAAGAATCGGGTTTTGCGCAAAGCGCTCATCGCCCGGCCAGACCCAGTTGTCCTAAAGAAAGGGGCGACACTGGTCCTACAAGTTGATGACACCGGCACAATTGGCCGCCTGACGGGCCAGGTCTCCGGAGGCACCTCTGCGGATACGAATTACTGGATTCAGTCTCAACCAGGTACGCTGATGACTCGCCGCCTCGCCGTCGGCTCACGCATGGTTCGCGCCGTCCAACTCGATTCGGATGGCGCCGTCTGGTTCAGCGATGCCGTCACAATGACGGCCACCGCACAGCAGACAAACGAACTCACCCTCAAGCTTAAACGCGGAGCGACGGTGCGGGGTGTGCTCGATTCTACAGTGCCTCGGCCCGTGAAGAACGGACGCGTGGTCGCGAACGTCTGGCCTTTGGGATGCAAGCCGCAGGAGTCCCCACCGCAATGGCATAACTGGGCCACAATCAACGAGAGTGGCGCATTCTCCATCCCTTCCCTGCCCGAGGGTGATTTGGAACTCGTGGCCCTGTGCGAGGGGTTCATCAGCACGAATGGTCCCGGACAATTCCAGACGCGCTATCCGCAGAAGCATCTGATGGGCACAAACGACCTTCAGATCGTCATCGGCATGGAACCAACCGCCCGACTGGAAGTGCAGGTGTCAGATAATCAAGGTCGGCCTCTCAAGGATGTGCGCGTGCAAACCTGGCCCAACGTGCGCTATGGCGAGTGGGGCTCGGTGTTGCTCATGGGTGATTGCTACCACACTGCTGACATGCTCTTCCAGGGAACCGGAAAAGGCTTTTCGTGGGATCGGGAGGTTTTGGATTATCAAGGTGTAAGTGACGCCGCTGGCCTTGCCGTGCTGCCAAATGTTCCGGCCACGGTGAAACAACTGGCAGCAGACCATCCGCAGTTCATTCTGCCAGCCGTCGGAACAGCAGGTACCGGGAAACGCCGTCAAGTCAGCGTCGTTTTGATTCCCAGCCAGACGAATCGCACGTCCATCCAGCTTGAACCTCGTGAGAAATCTCCCATTACCCATTACTAAGAGCGGCCACTTTGATCCGACAATAGAGCGTGGCGCGGAGGTGGGCGCGCTGAATCGTCTGCAAGCCGGGGTCGCCACTGATCTGGACGCGGAGTTTCCTGCCCTCCTTGATCCGGCCTTCGAAGGAGAATTGTGATCACTGGCCAACTCACCCGTTTCATTTCGAATCGGCATCATCTGCTAATTTTACCCTTCGTGGTCGTTATGACAGGTTGTCAATTTGAAGGCGGCACGAACGTCACGTCTCCCGGTCCCAGGCAAACACGCGGCGGCACAGATTCGTTTGTTGGATCGAGAGCGGGAGAGGAACGCGATGTCGGCGGCGTCAAGCTTTGCTGGTGTCCTGCGGGCCGCTTCCAAATGGGGAGTCCGCCAGATGAAGCCGACCGGCGTCCCGACGAAGCACAGGTGGAGGTGACACTGACCAAAGGCTTTTGGATGGGCAAATACGAGGTGACTCAGGGCCAATGGCGACGCGTCTCCGGAGAGTTGCCGGGCGAACACACCGAGATCGCCGGCACGGGAGACGATTTTGCAGTTTACTGGGTCAACTTTGACGCCGCCGAAGGCTTCTGCCGTAAGTTGACCGAACTTGCCCGCCGATCGGGTGACCTGCCCGCGGCGTGGGAGTTTCAAATCCCGACGGAAGCGCAGTGGGAGTATGCCTGTCGGGCGGGTACCACGACCGCAACTTCATTCGGCAACACGCTGAACCGCACTCAGGCGAATTTTGCGGGCATGCCTTACGCGATTCCCGACGGACCGGATGCGGGACCTTCCCTGCAGCGGGCAACGAAGGTCGGCAGTTATCCGGCCAACGCCTGGGGACTACATGACATGCACGGCAACGAGTTCGAATGGTGCCGGGATTGGTATCACTCGAAACTTCCGGGCGGCGTCGATCCGGATTTGTATTCGGTGCAGGGATTACCAAATCGGGACGGCACTTATTCGCGTGTCCGCCGGGGCGGAGCGTGGGGCGACGACGGCAAGTTTCTGCGGTCAGCCCTCCGGCTGCGGTATGAGCCGCATCGCAGGTCAGATCACATTGGATTTCGCGTCGTCGTTGTTCAGAGAAGAAACGCCCCATGAACAACATGCCAACGAGATCCGTCAGTCCCATATGCCGGATGCAATGAAGCGCCTGATTCTTTTCCTTGTTGCCATCCACTTCGGCAGCCTGCCCTTTCTGCTCCGGGCCGATCCACCCGCCTTCCCGGAAGATCCGAACCAGATCCTCGAACGCACCAGCTTCCAAACCTCAAAAGCCTGGAGCGAACAAGGCAATCTCCGGGCAGACGTGGCGATGGTTTATGGCATCGACACGAGCCTGCCTGAAAGGGTCAAGAGCTGGCGCGACCGCGGTTATCGGGTGCATCTGATGACCGGCGTCTCGTGGGGTCAGTATCAGGATTACCTTTACGGTCGTTTCGATGGGAAGAACCACGAGGACAACGCGCAGACCGATCGACACGGGAAGAAAATCAGCCACGGCGGCGACGTGTATTACATGTGTCCTGCGGAAAACTTCGGCGAATTCCTGAGCGTGGGCGTGCAACGCGGTCTGGATGCGGGCGTGGAAGCGGTGCATCTGGAGGAGCCTGAGTTCTGGGCGCGCGCGGGCTATTCAGAGGGCTTCAAACGGGAGTGGCAGGCGTATTACCAGGAGCCGTGGCAGGCACCTCATTCGTCGGTGGATGCCCAGTGGCGCGCCTCCAAGCTGAAATACCATCTGTATCGCCGCGCATTGCAGCAGGTGTTCAATCACATCAAGGCCTTCAACCAGCGCACGGGAAAGAAGGTGCGCTGCTACGTACCGACCCACAGCCTCATCAACTACGCGCACTGGTGCATCGTCAGTCCGGAATCGAGTCTCGCCCAACTGGACGGATGCGATGGTTACATCGCCCAAATCTGGACCGGCACGGCGCGCACGCCCAATCATTTTCGTGGCGTGCGCAAGGAGCGAACCTTCGAGACTGCCTTCCTCGAATACGGCGCGATGCAAAACCTCGTTCGGGCCACCGGCCGCACGGTTTGGTATTTGAACGACCCGATCGAAGATAATCCGCGCCACGACTGGGCGGACTATCGCACCAACTGGGAATCCACGCTGGTCGCCTCCCTGCTCCAACCCGAGGTCTGGCAATACGAAGTCGCCCCGTGGCCCGAAAGGATTTTCGGGGGGCGTTACCCGCGCAATGCGCCATGGGAGGAACGCAAGTCCATTCCGGGCGACTACGCCAGTGAATTGCAGGTCGTGATGCACGCGCTCACGGACATGAAGCAGACCGACGTGCAATGGGACTGCGGCACCCGCGGGATTGGCGTGCTGATCAGCGATTCGATGATGTTCCAACGCGAGCAACCAACTCCCAGCGATCCCAACATGGCGCAATTCTACGGTCTGGCGTTGCCGATGTTGAAGCGCGGCCTGCCTATCACGCCAGTCCAGCTGGAGAACGTGACGCTGCCCGGCTTTCTCGATGAACAGCGCGTGCTGATATTGACCTACGAGGGTCAGAAGCCGATGTCCGCAGAAGTCCACGCTCCGCTGGCGGCGTGGGTCAGGAAGGGAGGCGTGCTCATCATGGTGGACGACGACAAGGACCCGTACCACCACGTTCGCGAGTGGTGGAATGACGAAGGCAAGAACGGCCGTATTCCCCGACAGCATCTTTTCGAAGCCCTCGGAGTTAAGGACGATGATTTCGCGAAGGACTCTGCCCGCACGATCGTCGTCGGCAAGGGAGCGGTGATTTGGTTGCGGGAAAGCCCGGTGCCTTTCGCCCTCAGCGCCAAGGCCGACGCGCGCCTGGCCGGAATCATCAAGCCTGCCACTGCCAAAGCCGGACTGAAGTGGAAGGAGACCAATTATCTGGCTCTGCGACGCGGTCCTTATTTGATTAGCGCCGGGCTCGACGAATCCGTTGAAGGCGCCGTGCGGCGGCTGGAGGGCCGCTTCGTGAACCTCTTCGATCCGGAATTGAAAGTGCGACGCTCCATGACTTTGAATCCGGGCGCTCGCGTTTTCCTGCTGGACCTCGACGCCGTGAAATCGAAGCAACCGCGAATCCTTGCCTCCGCCTGCAAAGCACTGCCTTCCAAAAACACCGCCAACGACCGCGCCATGTGGGCCGTTGAAGGCGTCGGCAACACACCATGCGTCATCCTCATCGCTTCTCCGAAGCCACCGCGTTCCATCCAGCTGGATGAAAAGCCGGTCCCCTCCTACAGCTACGATGCAGCCGAAGGGTTGCTGCACGTCCGCTTCCCGAATGAAGCTAGGCCCCGGAATCTCGTCGTGGAGTTCTAAGACGTTTGTTGTTCTCCCAAGCAGCCGGCTGTCCTGTCATACGTCGGGACTAGCGCGACTGCGACCAAACGTCCCTTCTCGGTTGCCGATCGCAAGGAGACCATCTGATTTCAACCTTTGCAAAACGGATTCTTCGGCTACAGTCCCGCAAAGGCTATGGCAACATCTCAACCCGCTGAAGCTTCCACTCACCATGCTCGCTGGTTTACCACTACTCATTGGAGCGTCATCCTGGCGGCACGCGATCGGGACTCGCCTCAGGCTAGGGATGCCCTGGAGAAACTTTGCCGCACCTATCGCGGCCCGCTCTACTCATTTATCCGGCGACAGAACTACGGTCCTGACGACGCGCAAGATCTCACCCAGGCATTTCTCGCACGGATGCTGGAGAAGAACCATCTCGCCCGCGTACAGCGCCAGGAAGGCAAATTCAGGAACTTTATCCTGACACTCCTCAAGAACTTCCTCTCCGACGAGCGTGACAAAGCAAATGCCCAAAAGCGCGGCGGCGGCCAAACACCCATTTTCCTCGATGCACTTTCCGAGGAGGAACGTTACCTGGTCGAACCGGCGACCAACGCATCACCGGACTTCCTTTTCGATAAACGCTGGGCAGAGACGGTTTCGGAGCAGGCCTATTGTCGCTTGCGCGAGGAATATCAGCAGGCAGGAAATGAAGCGTTGTTTGACGCCTTAAAGTGCTTTCTTCCCGGAGCCGCCGGTCCGGCGCCCTCCTACGCCGAAGCGGCCAGCCAGTTGGGCATGACCGAGAGCGCCATCACTTCGGCCATCAGCCGCGTGCGCCGGAGATACTTTGACTTCATTCGCGATGAAGTGGCACAAACCGTCCAGCACCCCGATGAGATCAACGACGAGATCCGTTACTTGATTGAGATTCTGAGCCGGTGACGTGTTTCTGGTCTGTAAGCGGTTTCGAAGAGCGGTCCATTCGGAGGTTTGATTGCAGATTTCGCGCAAGGTTGCGACGCGAGATCCCCTGTATGGAGTGGAAGCCGTTATCGATCAGACAAAGTTCCCATGCCCGTTCCGATCCAATGTCCCGAATGTGGTGCTGCCCTGCCCCCCGGGCAGCCGCACGCCCTGTGCCCACGCTGCGCCCTCAAAGGTGCGCTCGATATTTCGGACGACACGAAATTAGTCCCGCCGTCGCCCACTGCACCCGAAGCGGGAGAACGCATCGGCCGCTACAAACTGCTGGAGAAGATCGGCGAGGGCGGTTGTGGCGTGGTCTATATGGCCGAACAGGAGGAACCCGTCCGTCGCCGAGTCGCGCTCAAGGTCATCAAGCTGGGCATGGACACCAAGGAAGTCATCGCCCGCTTCGAAGTAGAGCGGCAGGCCTTGGCGCTAATGGATCACCCGCAGATCGCCAGGATCTTTGATGGTGGCGCCACAGACTCAGGCCGGCCGTTCTTTGTGATGGAACTGGTGCGCGGCCTGCGCATCACGGAATACTGCGACCAGAAGAATCTCTCCACACGGCAGAGGCTGGACTTGTTCATGCAGGTTTGCCAAGCCGTCCAACACGCGCATCAGAAGGGCATCATCCACCGCGACCTCAAGCCGTCGAACATCCTGGTGACCGTCAACGACGGCGTACTGGTCCCCAAGGTGATCGACTTCGGCATCGCCAAAGCCACCGGGCCACGGCTGACGGACAAGACGCTCTTCACCAGGTTCCATCAATTCCTTGGCACACCGGCCTACATGAGTCCGGAGCAGGCCGAGATGACGAGCGTGGACATTGATACGCGCAGTGACATCTACAGCCTCGGCGTGCTGCTCTACGAACTGCTCACCAGCCGCACTCCATTCGACACCAAGGAACTTCTCCGCGCCGGCATGGAAGAGATGCTGCGGACCATCCGCGAACAGGAGCCGGTGCGGCCCTCCGCGCGCCTGAGCACGCTGGTGGCAATCGAACAGACCACGGTGGCGCAGCAACGCCAGACTGACGCGCCCAAACTCATTAACCTGGTTCGTGGCGATCTGGATTGGATTGTGATGAAGGCGCTGGAGAAGGACCGTACTCGCCGCTACGAAACAGCCAACAGCCTGGCAATGGACATCCACCGCCACCTGAACAACGAGCCCGTCATTGCCCGCCCTGCCAGCACCGCCTACAAGCTCCAGAAGGCCTGGCGGAGGAACAAGGTGGTGCTTGCCTCGGTTGCAGCAGTGGCGATGGCTTTGGTCGTCGGCCTGACCCTGAGCATCTGGCAAGCGGTGCGGGCGACAAACGCCGAGCAAGCGACCAGGGAAAAAGCCACGCTGGCGGTCACCGAGCGCAACAATGCGGTGGAGGCGCGGAGAGCAGCAGATCTGCAACGCACCAACGCCGAGCGCAATCTCTACTTTGCCAACATGAACTTGTTCCAACCCGCCTGGGACCAGAACAATATTGACCGTGTACACCAGTTGCTCGGGGAAACCGCCACCTATCCGCAGCGCAGTTTTGAGTGGTATTATTGGCAACGCCAAGCCCATCTCGAGTTAAGGACCCTTCGGGGACACTTGGGAGGAGTATCGGCGGTTGCCTTTTCCCCGGATGGCCAGCGGATTGTCACCGGCAGTGAGGACACAACGGCCAAGGTGTGGGAGGCCACCACCGGCCAGGAACTGCTCACCCTCAAAGGGCACAGTGTGACCTCCGTGGCCTTTTCCCCGGACGGCCAGCGGATTGTCACCGGCGGTAGGGATTGGACGGCCAAAGTGTGGGAAGCAGCCAGCGGCAAGCAACTGCTCACCCTCAAAGGGCACAGCGATGCGATCCGTTCAAGGGGCTTTTTCCCGCCTGGCCAGCGTGTGGCCTTTTCCCCGGACGGCCACCGTGTAGTCACCACCAGTGAGGACACAACGGCCAATATATGGGAGGCGGCCAGCGGCAAGGAACTGCTCACCCTCAAAGGGCACACCAATCCGATCTCATCCATGGCCTTTTCCCCGGACGGCCAGCGGATTGTCACAGGTAGTGACTACACGGCCAAGGTGTGGGATGCGGCCAGTGGCAAAGAACTGCTCACCCTCAAAGGGCACAGCGCTGGCATAACATCCGTAGCCTTTTCCCCGAACGGCCGGCGGATTGTCACAGGTAGTTATGGGACGGCCGAAGTGTGGGAAGCGGCCAGCGGCAAGGAACTGCTCACCCTCAAAGGGCACGGCGACTGGATCTACTCTGTGGCGTTTTCCCCTGACGGCCGGCGGATTGTCACCGGCAGTTATGATCAGACGGCCAAGATATGGGAGTGGGCCAGCGCCCAAGAATTGCTCACCCTCAAAGGGCACGGCGATCGGATCCACTCTGTGGCCTTTTCCCCGGACGGCCAGCGGATTGTCACCGGCAGTGCGGACAAAACGGCCAAGACGTGGCAGGCGGCCAGCGGCAAGGAACTGCTCACCCTCAAAGGGCACATGGTATTTATCAGGTCCGTGGCCTTTTCCCCGGACGGCCAGCGGATTGTCACCGGCGGTGCGGACAATACGGCCAAGGTGTGGGAAGCGGCCAGCGGCAAGGAACTGCTCACCCTCAAAGGGCACAGCACTGGCATCGAATCCGCGGCCTTTTCCCCGGATGGTAAGCGGATTGTCACCGGCAGTCAGGATGGGAGGGCCAAGGTCTGGGAGACGGCTAGCGGCAAGGAACTACTCACCTTCAAATCCCCGGGCAACCAGCGCACGGTTGCGGTCTGCTCTGTTGCCTTCTCCCCAGACGGCCAGCGCATTGTTATCGGAAGTGGCGACCAGAGCGCCAACGTGTGGGAGACGGCCAGCGGCAAGGAACTGCTCACCCTCAAAGGGCACCGCGCTGCGATCGGCTCCGTGGCCTTTTCCCCGGACGGCCAGCGGATTGTCACCGGCAGTTGGGATCGGACGGCCAAGGTGTGGGAGGTGGCCAGCGGCAAGGAACTGCTCACCCTCGAGGGGCACGGGGACTGTATCTTATCCGTGGCCTTTTCCCCTGACGGCCACCGGATTGTCACCGGCAGTGCGGACAAAACGGCCAAGGTGTGGGAGACGGCCAGCGGCAAGGAGCTGCTCACCCTCAAAGGCCACATGGCATTGATCAGGTCCGTGGCCTTTTCCTCGGATGGCCAACGGATTGTCACCGGCAGTCCGGACAAAACGGCCAAGGTATGGGAGGCGGCCAGCGGCAAGGAACTGCTCACGCTCGGAGACGGGGACCATATTTCATCCGTGGCCTTTTCCCCGGACGGCCAGCGGATTGTCACCGGCAATGGTCAGGTTGGGATGGCCAACGTGTGGGAGGCAGCCACCCCTGCCGAGGTCGCGCGCTGGCAGGCCGAGGAGCAAGGGGCAGCCGAACGTTTGGCAGATGAACGCCGCCGACTCGGCCAGTAACAGCGGCTGAAGGCAAACCAACAGCAAGACAGTTCGCATGGCGCCGGGAGACGATAAATGCGGAGGAAGGCCCGGCGATGACTATGGAACCCGTCACGGCAGCTAGTTGCCTGCGAAATTAGAGATGAATAAAGGAGATAAAAATGAAAGCTATGCTGCTTCTCCAAGCCGTATTGTCCGTGGCTCTGCTCTGCGATGCCGCAACCAATAATCACCCCGAAGGCGTGCGATTCAGCGCGGACAGCACACATATCGTGACGTCATCGAACAACACCGTGCGACTGTGGGATGCGCGCACCGGCAAACCGCTGCAGGCGCTTCCTGAGCAGATTCCCTGCAACAAGACGATCATCCGCCGCTACTTTGCGGAATGGGCCAATCGCGGCATCGTCGCCGTGGCGGATGAGTTGATCGCGACGAACCTGGTGGTGCGTAATCCGCCCGCTGTCACTCACAGCTTGGACGATTACAAGACCGCCATGGCCAAGTTCCGCGCCGCTTTCCCCGACGCACGCTTTACCGTCGAAGAGCTCATTGCCGAGGGCGACAAAGGCGTGGCGCACTGGACGCTGCGCGCCACGCAGGCCACTGAATACCAAGGCCACGCGCCAAACGGCAAAACGATGACGGTGACGGGCATCAGCATCTTCCGGCTGGCCGACGGGAAGATTCAGGAGATCACGGCGAATATGGATCGGCTCGGCATGATAGAGCAGTTGGGCTGGCTGCCGAAACCGCAACCTTAACGGGAATTCCCCGTATATCACTCTAGGAATGCAATGAAGATAGCCGTCGCTTTGTTGATCATCGGGGTGTTTGCGCTGCGGGCTGCAGTGAATCAGCCAGTCGCCCCTAAATCCGGGAAAGCGTCGTTACCGCTGCGCATCGCGGTGCTGCCGTTCGGAAATGCAAGCGGGAACGCAGCGTTGGACGATTGGCAGCAAGCATGGCCGGGATTGGTAAGGACCTTTCTCAAAGAAGCGACGCCGCTTGAGGCACCAAACTCGAAGCGAATCAAACCGGCATTGGAACGTGGAGGTTGGGATGCACAAAACAGCGGCGAGGCAACGGCGCGGTCGATTGCGTTCGATTTGAAGGCAAAGGTTGTGGTTTGGGGACGGATAACCCGGCGCACGAACATGTGCGTGGCAATGCTCAATGTCCTCAGACTCGATCCTGGGAAGGGCCCAGTCGAAATGGAGATCGTTTCCTCGAACTGGGTGGCGTTGGCAGAATCAGCGGCGGTCCGACTGACCGAGCATCTCGGGCAAACGCACTCAACGAAAGAATTGGCGTATTGGCGCAGCCAGTTGCCGTCATCGGATAAGTCACTGGGATTGCTGGGGCGTGCCATTGCATTGGATATTGCCGAAGCGCCACGAACAGACCAGGAAAACGTCCTGAGAGAGTCGTTGCTTGAGGACAAGCAATGCGCTTACGCCTATTCGATTCTTCTGCAGTTGTTGATCAAAGATAGACGAAGTGGCGATTCCAGAGCAGTTGCAGCAGAATTCTTTCAGCACCGGCCGGACATTTGCAGTGCCCACCTCGCCATGGCGCATGCTCACATGGAGAAAGGTGACGAGAATGCTGCCGAGCGTGAGATGCGCGAGGCCCTGCGACGGCATGCGGGGTGCCCGGGTGCAATGAGGGGATTGTTTTTTCTTGCCACGAAGCAGCAGGGTGATCCTGGTGATACAGCGCCGCTTCTGGAAGAAGCGTTTCGCCTGCATCCCAATGACGAGCAGATCAAAATCTTTCTCGCCAGTGCGCGGGCGTTCAAAGACGACGTGGACGGCGCGAGAGAGTTGCTAATTACCCTTGAAGAATTGCCGCCGGAGGACGAATACCTGGATCAAATCCTTTTCAAGGCATCCTTGTGGACAGACAGCTTCGAGTTGATCGGCCGTGAACTGCTGCGGCTTGGCCCGCAGGCGGTGACTAACGCGGATCTGCGAGAGGAACTGACGGAGGTCGCGTTCACGAATCGGGCCGGCTCTTTCCCACCCAACATGCGGAGGACGGCTCCGCGGAAATTGACGTCAGCGGCGTTGCAATCGGAACTGGGTCGGCTGCTTTCGCCGGAGGAGCGGGCGCTGGTAGTCAATCCTGTGGCGGTCACGCCTGAGTTGGTTGCGGAGGCACAGCGGTTGACAGTAGGGCTCCCGAACGACGCGACGCGCATCCTTGCCCTGTTTAGCGAGGTTGCCCGGAGAGGACGGGGTCGCAATGAAGGGCCGCGCCATACGGCGAGCGAGGCATTGAAGGCGTCGCGAAACCCGCAGAATCGCTTTGTCTGCCAGGAGTACGCGAAGCTTTTTGTTGGTCTGACCCGAGCCATTGGAATTGAGTCGTGGCTGGTTCACATCGATCGCGACGCTTTTGGTTTCCCGGCCTATCACGATTGCGCCGCCATTCTGCTCGAAGGTGAGGTCGTACTCGTCGATCCAACTTGGAGATTCATGTTTATCCCACATCAGGAGTCATCCGTGTTGGATGACGTCCAGGCCATTTCGCACCATTTGATGCAATCTCTACCAGACAAACCCGACCCGCGTCGGCTACGTGCAGGACTCAAGCTGAATCCGGATGATCACTGGACGCGGGTTCAATTCGTCAGGCAGATGGCTGAGGCTGGTGAGGTAATCGCGGCAGAAGAGGAGATGAAGAGACTGGAGCGGGAACCGAAAAAATGGGACACGCATTTCGTCTCCGCGAAACTTCATGAAACCCACCTGCGTTGGAGCCAAGCAGTTGAGGAGTTGAAGCGCGCGCTTGCCCTAAGTCCCAGCAATGCTGTGGTTCATACTGAAATCGCCAAGGCTTATGAACAGCTTGGAAAGCCCCACGACATGGAAAAACATCTGACCCGTGCCTTGGAATTGGATCGCGGAGAAATCTCATCGGAGATGCGTGAGAACGCGTCTGTGTGGTTGACCATTCGAAAAGCGAATAACAACGCCCTGTCCATCGAGGAAGCGCTGGACAAGCTGCGGAAGGCAGCTGAACAAGGAAACGCACTAGCTCAACTGAATTACGCGAGCAGCCTACTGTCCACACGCGGCAAAGAAGCCGCGAAGGAAGCATTGACGTGGATTACGCGGGCGGCTGAGCAAGGCATGCCTGATGCCCAGCACAATCTGGGGTCGATGCTTTACGAAGGAAAGCTGGTGCCCGAAGACATGGTAGCGGCTTACACTTGGATGAGCCTGGCCGCCGCGCAAGAGCACAAGAAAGCAAAGAGCATGCTCCGGTACATGGAAATTTTCATTCACCCCGATCAATTGACCGAGGCGCGTAAACGTGTCGCCGCGTTTAAACCCAAGATAAAGCTGGAGCAGTAAAATAAGCAGACCGCCCGCCAGCCATCAGTCTCCGGCGGATTCGTGCCGTGAACAAGGATCGGCGCGGCCAGACGGAACGGTTGGGTTGGTCGCCAAGCGCTCCAAAAACTTTGCGGTCGAGAAGCGCTAATGTAAGTGAATTCGGAAGGTTCTCACCGAATATAGACACAAAGATTGGAACCGACCGGGACAAGTGCTTTCTACTGTCAAGATTTTTTGCAAGGTTCGCCAAGTTGTTCCGTTGTATTCCTTGAACGACCATGAATATCAACTGCACTCCATCGGGCCAAGAGACTTGGGCTGTTCCTGCACAGCGAGAGTTTGCTGTCGGGGCCGAACGTTTGAGAGGCAGTAAAAGCGGTGGCAAACTCTGTGGATTTCCACTGGCACCAAAGGACAGTTCTGCGCAAACTCCGAACGTGCCAAAGCAGGTGATCGGAAACCCCGAGGATTTGACGCATGGTGGCCATTGGTTTACCACCACGCACTGGAGCATCGTTCTGGCGGCGCGCGACCCACAATCACCCCAGGCCGCGGATGCACTTGAAAAGCTCTGCCGCACCTATCGCGGCCCGCTCTACTCATTTATCCGGCGACAGAACTACGGTCCTGACGACGCGCAAGATCTCACCCAGGCATTTCTAGCACGGATGCTGGAGAAGAACCATCTCGCCCGCATACAGCGTCAGGAAGGCAAATTCAGGAACTTTATCCTGACACTGCTCAAGAACATCCTCTCCGACGAGCGCGACAAGGAGCGGGCGCAGAAGCGTGGTGGCGGCCAAATACCGATTTTCCTCGATGCGCTTTCCGAGGAAGAACGCTATCTGGTCGAGCCGACGACCAACGCGTCACCAGAATTCCTTTTCGATAAACGCTGGGCAGAGACCGTTTCAGACCAAGCTTACCGTCGCTTGCACGAGGAATATCAGCAGGCGGGAAATGAAAAGTTATTCGACGCACTGAAGTGCTATCTTCCCGGAGCCGCCGGTCCGGCGCCATCCTATGCAGAAGCGGCCAGCCAACTGGGCATGACCGAGAGCGCCGTCACTACGGCCATCAGCCGCATTCGCCGGAGATACTTTGACTTCATTCGCGATGAAGTGGCACAAACCGTCCAGCACCCCGATGAGATCAACGACGAGATCCGTTACTTGATTGAGATTCTGAGCCGGTGACGTGTTTCTGGTCTGTAAGCGGTTTCGAAGAGCGGTCCATTCGGAGGTTTGATTGCAGATTTCGCGCAAGGTTGCGACGCGAGATCCCCTGTATGGAGTGGAAGCCGTTATCGATCAGACAAATTACCCATGCCCGACCCTCTTCAATGTCCCGAGTGCGGCGCGGCCCTAACGCCCGGCCAACTCCAAGCTCCGTGTCCGCGCTGCGCCCTTAAAGGTGCGCTCGAAATCTCGAACGACAACACAGAATTAGTCCTCCCATCGCCCGAAGCGGGTGAGCGCATCGGCCGCTACAAACTGCTGGAGAAGATCGGCGAGGGTGGTTGCGGCATCGTTTATATGGCCGAACAGGAGGCCCCAGTTCGCCGTCGTGTCGCGCTCAAGGTCATCAAGCTGGGCATGGACACCAAGGAGGTCGTCGCCCGTTTCGAGGCCGAGCGTCAGGCGCTGGCGCTGATGGATCATCCCCACATCGCGAAGGTCTTCGACGGCGGCGCCACGGAAACCGGTCGGCCCTACTTCGTGATGGAACTGGTCCGTGGCCTGCGAATCACCGACTACTGTGACCAAAAGAATCTTCCCACCCGGCAGAGGTTGGACTTGTTCATACAGGTCTGCCAAGCCGTCCAACACGCGCACCAGAAGGGCATCATCCACCGCGACCTCAAGCCGTCGAACATCCTGGTGACCGTCAACGACGGCGTGCCCGTGCCCAAAGTAATCGACTTCGGCATCGCCAAGGCCACCGGCCAGCAATTGACCGACAAAACGATCTTCACCAAGTTCCATCAATTCCTCGGCTCGCCGGCTTACACCAGTCCCGAGCAAGCTGAGATGACCAGTCTGGACATCGACACCCGCAGCGACATCTATAGTCTGGGCGTCCTGCTCTACGAACTGCTGACCGGCCGGTTGCCATTCGAGTCGAAGGAACTGTTGGCCGTTGGATTCGATGAAATGCTGCGCACCATTCGTGAAAAGGAACCCGCCCGCCCCTCCGCGCGAATTAGCACCCTCGCCGCCGCCGAGCAAACCACCGTAGCGCAACAACGGCAGACCGACGCGCCTAGACTCGTCCACCTGATCCGAGGCGATCTAGATTGGATCGTGATGAAGTGCTTGGAGAAGGATCGCGCGCGTCGCTACGAGACTGCCAATGGGCTGGCGGCCGACGTGCATCGGCATTTGAGCAACGAGCCGGTCCTGGCCCGGCCACCCGGAAATCTTTACCGGTTTCAGAAGACGGTGCGCCGGCACAAGCTGGCGTTCGCAGCTGCCAGCGCCGTCCTCGTGTCACTCATCCTTGGGCTCGGCGCTACCATCGTCATGTTCCTCAAGGAGCAGGCGGCGCTAGGCGGTGAGAAAGCCGCCCGCGCTCAAGTTGTCCAACAGAAGAGCGAGGTGGAACTCAAGAAGGCGGAACTGGAACGCAAGAACGCCGAGTTTCGCGCGATGCTAGTTGAAGCAGCACGTTCAGATCGCCTCGTTGCTGAAGATAAACTTCGAGCGGGGCAAGAACAGGGGGCATTCGCGCACCTTGCTCGCGCCTGCGAGTACGATCCGTCGTCGACGCTTGCGGCAGAGATGGCATTGGGCGCTCTCGGCAGTTGGAGCCATAGTTTGCCTGCTGCAGTTCTTACGGGACATGCAAAAGGAGTGAAAAGTGCAAAATTCAGCCCTGACGGCACACGCATCGTCACGGCGTCGTTCGACAAGACCGCCGTTGTGTGGGACGCGGCAACGGGCCGGATGCTGGTCAGGCTCGCCGGACATACTGGGGAAGTTACGAGCGCAGAATATAGCCCCGACGGGACGCGCATCCTCACCGGCTCTTACGACAAAACTGCACGAGTGTGGGATCCCACCACGGGCGAGACATTGATGATCCTCAAGGGACATTCCAACGCCGTGACAAGAGCTCATTTCAGCGCTGACAGCTTGCGTATTATTACCGTGTTGACCGGAGAAAAAACGGCACGCGTTTGGGATGCACACTCAGGTAACGGGCTGGTCACTCTCGCGGGCGAGCAAGAGCCCGGGATATGGATGATGGCGCAATTCTCGCCGGATGGATCCCGGATTGTTACGGCGGGTGTCACGAATGCCATACTCTGGGATGCAGCAACTGGCAAACTGCTCGCAACGCTTATTGGCCATACAGGAGATGTTAGGAGTGCCCGGTTTGACGGAAATGGCAGCCGCATTATTACCGCATCTTGGGACGGGACCGCGCGCGTGTGGGACGTTGCCACGGGAAAGGCCTTAGTCGCGCTGGTGGGTCATGAACGACAGGACTACGGAGTAGAAAACGCAGAGTTTAGTCCGGACGGTACCCGCATCGTAACGGCCGGGAGGGGAGATAAGACGATGCGTATCTGGGAGGCAGGCACTGGTAAGCTATTGAGAACAATTGCTGGGCATGAGGGCGCGGTGTCTATAGCGCATTTCAGTCCGGACGGAGACCGTGTTTTGAGTGTTTCTCACACCAAATCAGGCGGAACAGCTCGCATATGGGACGCAGCAACCGGCAAGTTACTCGACACGCTTTCCGGGCATCAGGCTGGTGTATTGACCGCACATTTCAGCTCGGATGGGAGACGCATAGTCACTGCATCAAGCGACCAAACGGCGCGAATTTGGAATTCATCCTCAAGCAGAACGCACGACACTCTCGCCAATACTACACGTGCGGTGACAGGCGCCAGGTTTACCACTGACGGAACACGTATCGTCGCCACGTCGTGGCACGGTCGGGTGCGCGTGTGGCAAGCAGCGACCGGCGATTTAATAGCAACACTGCAAGGCTTTAATGGATTTGCAGAGAGCGTACCAGTGATTCTGGAAAATGGCCGCATTTTGATTGTGTCTTGGAGCGGGTCGGACAGAACGGCACGTGTGTGGGACGCGTCCACAGGCAAGCTATTGGCTACGCTGGACGGACATACCGCTGGGTTGTCTAATGCGCAGTTCAGCCCGGACGGCAAGCGCGTCGTCACCACATCGTACGACAGAACGGCCCGCGTATGGAGCACCTCCACAGGCCAAACGTTGGCGACGCTCGCTGGAGATTGGGAAAAAATGGAGAGTGCTCAATTCAGCCCGGGCGGGGGAACACGCGTCATCACGGCGACGGGCGACAGGATCGTCAGAGTGTGGGATGCCGCAACAGGCAAGCTGCTGGTGGCGCTCGTCGGCCATAAAAATCGGTTGTTTGGCGCGTATTTTAGCCCAGACGGAGGCCGGGTTGTCACAGGTTCTTTTGATGGCACTGCACGTGTTTGGGATCTAGCCAGCGGCGCGACTCTCGCTGTAATTGTTGGAGATTGGGAAAGTCCGGCGACACTCAATTCAGATATCTTCATCGACCATCAGATGGTGCAGTTCACCCCAGACGGCAAACGAATAATCTCCACGACAGGCGGAAGTAATGCACAGATCTGGGATGCAACCAACGGCCAGAGATTGATGGCGCTCGTCGGACATGATGGGAAGGTTAAAAGTGCCCAGTACAATCCAGATGGGACCCGTATCGTGACAGCCTCCTTGGACAAGACTGCACGTATTTGGGATGCGACTACCGGCAAGCCCGTAGCGACGCTCGCTGGACATGAAACGGGATTGTTGGGTGCGCAGTTCAGCCCGGATGGGACCCACATCATCACGTTCGCGGATGATCTAACAGGACATCTTTGGGACGCACTGCCAAACCGCGTCGGACCACCGCCAAATTGGGTCCCGGATTTTCTCCGCTACATGGCGCAGATGCGACTGAACCCGGACGGAGAATTGGAGACGCTCAAAGCGGCGGACTGGCTCGCGCTGCGGGAGCGGTTGCGCGGCGTGCTGCGCGCAAGCGCGAGTACCGATACGCCTTACCTACGCATCCTACGCAAGTACGTGCGTGAATAGCGAGATGTCGGCGTGTGGCAGAAGCCGCATCTCTTCCAACCCGCTCATCAATTCCTTGCAATTTCGCTGCCGCCGAAAAGCCTTCCAAAATAAATCCTGCAAGGTTCCCTCGCAGATTCCCCTGTAGTGGTTGAGACGACTCTGGCTGAGTCCGAGTGGGCCGCAGACCGGAGTGCCAAAACAAACCGTTACTCGTTCAATCCAATGAAGACCAAGTTCCTCACTACGGGCATGCATGGCCTGGCTCTTGTCGGTGCCTTGCTTCTGCAACCTTCCACCGCGACGGCGCAGGCCGTCACGTTCGACGTCAACCTGCAATCGGCTCAGTTCAACCTCTACACTGATCCTTACAACGGAAACCAAATCAAAGTCGGCGGGTTTTCTGGCATCTATCCGGTGCCGGGCAAATCCGATTCGTTCTACGTCATCACGGATCGTGGCTCCACGACGGACCTCATTGACGCGGCCGGCAAGACATTCAAAACATGGCTCATCCCAAACTTTGGGCCGCATATCGTGACAGTCCGCCTGATGCCAAACGGAACGGCCAAGATCGACGATGTGAAACCGCTCAAACGGCCAACTGGCGGGCAGATCACGGGCTTGCCCACGACTAATCCTGCGACGGACATACCGTATGACGTAAACTTGAGCCAACTGCCCTTCGACGAGGACTCCCTCGATGCCGAAGGCATCACCATCGACCCGTGGGGCAACTTCTGGGTGTGCGAGGAATACAAGCCCAGCGTCGCGATGGTCGCGAAGAACGGCAAAGTACAGCTCCGTCTAGTGCCCGCCGGCACGGTAGTCGGAACGGAGGAAGTGCCCACCTACGGGGTGTTGCCTGCGGTGCTGGCGAAACGTCGCAACAATCGCGGAATGGAAGGCATTGCCGCTTCTTCCGACGGCATTCTCTACGCCATCATGCAACGGCCGCTGAACAACCCAAACCGCGCCGCTGCCGACGCCAACGGCAATGTTCGCCTGGTAGCGATTGACCTCAATACGTTGAACAACGGCGTCACTCCACCCGTGGTTCGTCAGTATCTCTACCCGATCCCGGTCGTTCCCAACAATGTCACGCTCAGCGATCTGTTCTCCACCGGCCCGGGCAAACTGCTCGTGCCTGAGCGCGCCACGGACAAGCTGTTCGAGGTGGACGTAGCCGGAGCCACCGACATCTCCACATTGGAGAATCCGATCACCGGACGACTGTTATCCGATCCGACCAAGACGTTCGAGCAACTGAACGCCGCCGGTCTCGCAGCTTTGGGTGTTGTGCCCGTCAGCAAGCGAGTGGTCATCGACTCCCTCACCGCCATCGACCCGTTGTTGGAGAAAGTCGAAGGAGTGTGCGTGGTCGGCAACTTCATCGTGCTGACCTACGACAACGACTTCAACGTTGCTGAATTCGCGAGCATCCCGGCCAACCCGAATCCGAACGGGCCGTTCGTGCAACTGGAGTTGCTCGGCGCGAACTACCCGAAAATCTACGTCCTGCCATTGCCCTGAAGCCTGGACGAAATCGCCATGGAGGTGATTCACCGACTGCGTCTGGCACCCACCGGACGCAGTCGTCTTTCGACTCGCCCGCAATCGTCGCGCTAGATAGCTTCTCCATAACCGCCAGCAAGGTATGAGCGAGCCCATCCACTGTCCCGACTGCGATGCCGCACTGACACTCGGCCAATCCCAGAGCCTTTGCCCACGCTGTGCCTTGAAGGGCGCACCGGATTTGAAGACGACCGACCATCGCCGCCCACTCAAGCCAGTCATTGCAACTCTCACGGCCATTGTTGTGCTGGTGACTTCGGTTGGTCTTTTGGGCTTGGTGATTGCGAAAAAGAACGATTCGCGCGCCAAGCAAACTGACAAGAACAGGCGCAAAAATGAACCGCCCAATTATCAACATGCCACGCAGGTCAGCGTGGAATTCGGAGCGACGAACCGTGAATCAGGCCTGTATGTCGTCGAAGTCGGAGACAGCAAACACACCGTGGCGGACATCGACGGAGAAACCGTTTGGTTTTTTCGCGGAGGCTGGAATTACACTTATTTTTCCATTGAACCTTCCTTCAAGGAGAATCTTGGGACCGATGTGGTCATCCGGGCGGAATACCAGATTCTCGGCCGTAATCCGATGGGAGTTCACTACGACGGTTCCCGTGGACCGTATTCGTCAGCCGTCGACGTTCAACGCGACTACAAGGAACCGAACAGTAACTGGCGGGTCATCGAGTTTCGCGCGAGGGATGCCCGATTTTGGAACTCCCAGAACCGGGGCGCGGATTTTCGCATTCACGACAACGAGAAGGGATTCTACCTGAAACGAGTTTCCCTGACCCGTTATCAGGGGAGGCGTATCCCGCCTCGAGATCCATCCACCAGTTCGAACCTTGTCGATCTGACGTCGTTCTACAACGCCAGCCTTCGACTCTACATGCCCGGCGGAGATGTTGACTCGCTAAGCAACGTCATTCGAGAGATTCGAACGACGACCGGGGTTCATTTTGATGCGCGTGGTTACATTGGCCTGCTTCGCCGAGGAGAGGAATCGGGCAAAACCAACGGGAGCCCTGAGGCGGTCACAGGCATCCCGATTGGCCGTCGCGTGACCCGGCTACATTTTCTGCACAGCGCTTCTTACGGGGAGAGCGAGGACAGACAAGTCGGCTCGTATATCATTCACATGTCGGATGGCTCCATTGAGGATTTTCCGATCGTCTACGGGCGAAATGTTCGGTCTGAGCGGGGCGACTACAGAAAGATACCGGAAGCGGAAGTCGCCTGGGAAGGTGAAGGAATCAGAACTGGAGCTGGAAGGCGGGTGAGGATGTTAAAGGCGACTTGGGATAATCCAACTCCAACAGTGGAAGTTTCGAGAATTGACTTCATCTCTGAGGTGAGCAGAAGCGCTCCGCACCTACTCGCCATCACCGCTGAACCGTAGATGCGATCGCGCGTGAGTGAGAATCACGGAAATGAAACCTATCAAGCCGCAAACCAAAAACGCCGCCTCCTGGCCGGTGATAGTCATTCAAACGTTGGCGGTCATCTTGACTTTCATTCCGCCAGTCATGCAGTCGGCAGCGCCATCACCGGCGGACACCACGGCGCCCCACCACGACAACATTGCGACCCAGCTCCCCAAGCCAACGCTCGAAGTGCAGCCGATCTTCCCACCGTTAAAGCACCATGCCGGCGTCACCTGCGCCCGGTTCAGTCCGGATGGTCGGCGTGTGGTCACCGCTTCACTGGACAACGGAGCCCGTGTTTGGGAAGCGAGCACCGGCAAGCTGCTGTGCGATCTGAGCGAGCATGACGGCGCCGTCCTCCATGTTGAGTTCAGTTCCGACGGACGGAAGTTCGTCACGGCCTCGGCCGACGACACGGCGCGCGTCTGGAGCACGGAATCGGGGGACTGGCTAACCGGCCCACTCGAACATCGTGGAGATGTCCTCTCTGCCCGATTCAGCCCCGATGGGCGTCGTGTGGTGACCACCTCCGAAGACAAGACAGCCCGGCTTTGGGATGCGACAACGGGCGATCCGGTGGGTGAGCCGTTGCTTCACGGCGACAAAGTCTTTTGGGCCACGTTTGCTCCGGATGGCAAAACTGTATTGACCGCGTCAGCGGATGGATCAGTTCAGCTGTGGAATGCGGACAACGGCACGATTCTCGGAGCTCCTTTGAATCACGATGCCGCGGTCACGGCGGCCGAATTCAGTCCGGATGGACGACGCATCCTCACGGCATCTCGCGACCAGCGCGCACGCATCTGGAATGTTTCGGACCAGAAAGTTCTCTTCGAACTGCGGCACGCAACGAATGTCAGCTGCGCGTGCTTCAGTCCGGATGGCCGGCGGGTGGCTACAGCTGACGAGAATGGGACGGCCGGGCTTTGGGACGCGGCACGAGGAATCGCGACAGGAAGCCCCATGAGCCACGACTCAACCATCACTGCCATGGAGTTCAGCCCGGCTGGCGAGTGGCTGGCGACTGGCTCGAAGGACGGAACACTGCGCCTTTGGTCCACGACCACCGGGACGCTCGAGGCTGGTCCGTTGACCAACCACAACGATTCAGTGGTTTGGATCAGCTCCAACCCGAAGCGGGGCGATTTCGTCTCAGCATCCCACGATGGCACAGCGATTATTTGGAGCAACAAGCCGCGAAGCCCGGATCGTTAACCCATTGGACGCATCACCCATGCCATTCGAATCCAACCATACGTCGCGATGTCCCGACTGCGGAGCAGCACTGCCTCCCGGCCAGCCGCAAGCCCTCTGCCCGCGCTGCGCTCTCAAAGGCGCGCTTGATATCTCGAACGACGACACCGAGCTAGTCCCTCCGTCGCTCCCATCGCCCGAAGCAGGTGAGCGCATCGGCCGCTACAAACTGCTGGAGAAGATCGGCGAGGGTGGTTGCGGCATCGTTTACATGGCCGAGCAGGAGGCACCCGTCCGTCGCCGTGTCGCACTCAAGGTTATCAAGCTGGGCATGGACACCAAGGAGGTCATCGCTCGCTTCGAGGCGGAGCGGCAGGCGCTGGCGCTGATGGATCACCCCCACATCGCCAAGGTCTTCGACGGCGGCGCGACGGACACCGGACGACCTTACTTCGTCATGGAATTGGTTCGGGGCCTGCGCATCACCGGCTACTGCGACCAGAAGAACCTTTCCACGCGGCAGCGGCTGGACTTGTTCATGCAGGTTTGCCAAGCCGTCCAACACGCGCACCAGAAGGGCATCATCCACCGCGACCTCAAGCCGTCCAATATCCTGGTAACGGTCAATGATGGAGTGCCAGTGCCCAAGGTGATTGACTTCGGCATCGCCAAGGCCACCGGGCAACGGCTCACTGACAAGACGTTGTTCACGAAGTTCCAACAACTCATCGGCACGCCGGCTTACATGAGTCCGGAGCAGGCCGAGATGACGAGCGTGGACATCGACACGCGCAGCGACATCTACAGCCTCGGCGTGTTGCTTTACGAACTGCTGACAGGCCGGTTACCCTTCGATTCCAAGGAACTAATGGCCGCTGGCTTTGAGGAGATGCTGCGGACTATTCGTGAGAAGGAACCAGCACGGCCCTCTGCGCGACTCACCCTCCTCGACGACGCCCAACAAACGACGGTGGCCCACCAACGCCAGACGGACGCTCCAAAACTCATTCGGCTCCTACGCGGCGACCTCGATTGGATCGTCATGAAGTGCCTAGAGAAAGAACGCGCCCGCCGTTACGAGAATGCAAGCGGGTTGGCTCTGGATCTTGAGAGACATACGGAGCAGGAACCCGTGATTGCGCGCCCACCGACCGCAGCGTACCGGCTCCGGAAGTTTATTCGTAGAAACCAGGGATTAGTGGCAGCAATCACGACAATCGTCGTCGTTCTGGTCGCTGGGGTCGTGAACAGCACTTGGCACTGGCGCCAAGCCGAACGAGCGCGATTTGACGCAACGCAGCGAGCAGAGGCAGAAGAGAGAGCCAAGGTAAAAGCTGAAGAGGCCCAAAAAGCCGAAGCGAGGGCAAGATTAGAGGCACAAGAAGCACACAAAGTGGAAACTCTGGCGTTAGCGAGACAACGCGAGGCACTCGCATCGGAAACCGAACAACGCAAGCGTGCGGAGTACGAAGGTTACATCGCCAAGATCGCACTCGCCGCTGCGAAAATTGAAGGCCGTGAATTCGCCGTCGCCGAAGAGTTGCTTGATGGATGCCCAGTCGATCTTCGACATTGGGAATGGGGACGATTGAAGCGCCTTTGCCATACCGAATTGACCACGTTCAAAAGTGCACGCACCATTGAAGACGTCGTACTGTCACCAGACGGCAGCAAGGCCTTTACATTCAACAAAGGCCAATGTGTCACTTGGGATACGATCACGGAAAGCCAGGTAAACGAATTCATTTGGAGCGACAAAATAGACCGCTTCAGCACCGATTTCTTCCGAGAAATCTTCTTTCTCGATGGGCCACGCCGTGCCTTGCTGGCTAGTTCCAACGGACGGAGTAGCAGCTTGTGTGATTTGGAGAAAGGCGTCCGGCTTTGCCATTTGGATCTACGTGACTTTCCCTTGGTGACTTCGGCCGCAATCTCACCGGACGGTCGAAAAGTACTGGTTGGTTCCCAGCATGCATTTGCAAAGATCTTTAATGCAGGCACAGGGCAGGAGCTATTAAAACTAGTCACGGCGGGCTTCGACATGCCTCACAACCTAGGAAAGAGCACGCGTACCGTGGCCTTCTCATCAGATGGACGACGCGCCCTCATCGGGGGTTCTTTCGCCGTGCAACTTTGGGATACAGACACAGGCACCGAGCTCCTGAAGCTCAACGACTGGGATCCGATGACAGGTCGTAAAAGTCTTACGCATAACTCCCTCCAGACCGCGATGTTCTCGGTTCATGGGACGCAAATAATTACCTCAGGGCCTGAAACAGTTAGAATATGGGACGCGGAGACAGGGCTGGAAACTCCTCGACTGGGCGGATCCAAGCTACGTTTGAGCCTATTATCACTTTCCAACGATAGACGGAGGGCATTGACGATTACCTACACATCTACCCGCCAAATATTGAGGGTATGGGATTTGGCTGGTAATCAGACCATTTCGACATTGGGAGAAGCGATTGGTGATATTGCAACCACCGCGTTCTCACCCGACGACAGGCGGGTTCTAACGGTAGGCAAAGACAAAATCGTGCGCGTTTGGGACGTCGTGACAGGCACGAACATCGCTATACTCAAGGGCCACGACGGAACGGTAAACTCGGCGGTGTTCTCCGCCAACGGCAAACAGGTGCTGACATCAAGCGACGATCGAACGGCACGCTTGTGGGAAGTGGAAACAGGTAAAGGGTTGCTGATCTTCAGCGGCCACTCTAAGCCGGTGACGGCTGCGCTTTTCTGCCCGGATGGGAAACGCATTGTCACCACAAGCAAGGACAAATCCGCAAAAGTATGGAGCTTGGACGTAGTAAGCCAGGACTTGAGGCTGCAAGTGCCTGAATACGCTCAAGCCGCCGGAGTTTTCTCTCCAAATGGAAAGCTGATTCTAACCTACGACGCCTCAGCCCCCCAGAGCAGGCGCCGCCACGCGAGGCTTTGGGATGAACAAACCGGCCAGCAACTAGACCGCTTTCAGCTACCGAAAGGCAGTGTGCGGTCTGCAGAATTTGCACGAGACGGCAGTATCGCAATCATCAAAGGATGGATGCGCGGACCGATCGATGGGAGTGGTCCATATCAAGTTGTTAGTCTTTGGGAAACGGAGAGCGGCCAGCCGATTACAACGTTGCCCGAAATGACCAATGACTGGGATGTCGCAGATGTGTCACCCGACGCACGTTGGGTTTTCCTTGCCAAGAGCACCGACGCAGGAATATGGGACGTGAGGACTGGAAAAAGAGTCTGCGCCTTGGAGGGATTCAAACATCAACTTGGCCGTGCCACATTTTCGCCCGACGGGCGCCACCTGATGACTAAGTTCGGTTACGGCAGCGAGGGTAGCGACCCAGCAGTCGAAGCCGTTCGTTCTCAGCTTGAAGGGAGGAAGGAATTCCCGGTTGCGAAAATATGGGACACCTCGAAAGGAAAAGAGGTCTGCTCAATTAATTTCTATCAAAGCTCGATGAATTATCCCGTGTTCACGCCAGACAGCAAGCATCTGCTCACGTTCGGATTCAGTACGTGCCACGCTTGGAATCTGGAGACCTGCGCAGAAGCCCAGAAAATCGAAGCACATAACGGAATCGTTTCAAAGGACTCGAAAAATTTCTTCGGCACCAAGTACGATGGGACTATTTGTGTGATCGATTTCAAATCTGGCCGGGTAATAGTGTCTGGGAACGGCCACCGCGAGGAAGCCAGAATCACTTCAATATCGTCGGACGGCAAACGCTTTCTAACCAGCAGTATCGACGGCACGGCGAAGTTGTGGGATACCGCCACGGCGCGAGAATTACTCTCTTTCAAAACGACTGTCGGCAGACATTCACACCCAGCATTCTCACCGGATGACCGACAGATACTCATCACTGTCGATGGAATAGCCACAGTAATGGAAACGGCCGACTGGAAATGAAGCAAACAGGAAGGCACCTCAAGCGCCGAATCGAGACTAGCAAGCAAACTCAAAGTGCCAAGGAGTCTAGAAATCAATGAAAGCACTCTTAATTACCAGTCGAATTGTTTTCGCCTGCACTTATACACTAATAATCGGCGTAACCGCTGCTCCGTTTTCTCAAAGAGCCAGGCCCGACGCCGGGCTCATCGCGGCACCGCATAGTCTTAGCAATTATCTCGAAAAAGGCATCACCACTGGAACTTTCGACGCTCTTTGTCCCGGCGTCTATCCCGGGTACGGCTGGGCTCGCGAGGTCCGTGAAATCGGGAGCAACGGGTTGTTTCAGGGCGAATACCTTGTCTTCGACGAAACGCAGGCGGCACACTCTCAACACGCTCTGCACGGGACGCCGTTGGCCATCCTGCTGTTCCGACCTGACTCCAAACCGGGCAGCGCGACGCGCGGCTTTGCCGCGCCATGGAGTCCGCCCGCTTTCCATTCTTCACTGTCTGGCCGACGTCGAGGACCCGAATCGGCCGCACAATCCGCCTTACTCGCAGTCGGAGAGGCTCTGCTTGGCGTTCAGTATTCCGTCGCCAACCTTGGGCACTACTTGTTTCTAAGTGACAGCGAGAGTCTCACCTTCACAGCCCAGTTAGCTCTCACTGCCGATGCATTCGAGTTGAACGAGGGACGTGTGAAGATGCCCCTGTCTGACACGTGGTCACGGAGGAAAAATGGGATGGTCGTAGTCCCTTTGGAGGATCAGGAAACCTTGCTGAGTTGGATAGACAGCTATCTTAGGCCTCTGCCTGGCGCGTCTCCCCATTACACTGTAAAGGGCTGGTTGGACGGATTATGAAACAGCAAGCCAGCCATGCGCAGCGAACCCGGCCATCGCATCGCGGTGGACAGCCAACGCGACGAATGCTGTGGGCAATGCAGTGAAGTGCATCTCGTGTTTGTAACCCGTGTTCAATCGGTAACGATCGAGATTAGCCTGCGAATTCTTTCGGCCAGTATCGCCCTCCGAAGCGCGGAAGGAATCAAATAACACGTCTACATGAGCAAAATGGCCCTTTTATGATTCAAAAATTTTGAAGTGACCTTCGTCCGCTCTTGGTTCACCACGTCAAAATGGTGCTTTGGTCAAAATCCCTTTTGGTGTTAAAATTTTCCGAGCGTGATCCATCTGAATGTCAGCTCGCCGGGCGCATCCGACACCCCCTCCCCCCTCCCCTTTCCGGCTATCACCATCTATCACTTTTCTATCACTTTTTTGCTTCGAAAGGGCACTTTTTGCCACTTTCGGGTTCAGCGGCAGCGTCGACAGAAACAGGCGATTAATCTCCTAAACTATTAATGATTAGATCATTGAAGTGGAGCCAGCTGTCGGGATTGAACCGACGACCGACGGTTTACAAAACCGTTGCTCTACCGCTGAGCTAAGCTGGCGTCCGAAGACTCAAGCCATCGAGTAATCCCACAAACTCAAGCACCTCGACGACGGATGGTTTTTACCACAGGAGTTGGACTAAGCAAGGAAATGCGCAAACCACTCCAATGCCAGCGTTCAGTTTGAGAAAAGAACTCATGCCGGCTCAAATTTTTCCAGCTTGGGAACGTACTTTAGCTTGGTTAGGCGACGCTGCTTTGCGACTTCGTCGAGGAATGCGGAAATCAGGCGTTGCTGGTTGCGCTTCTCCTGCTCAAGGAACCAGCCGAAGATGGGCATGGTGAGCAACAGCATCCACAGCCAGGGCAAGTCGTTGCCGACAATACCAATGACGAGGAATTCGAAGCCGAACCACGACCAGAATGCGAGGTTGCCCAGCAGCGACCAGTAGGCACGGAGCCGGCAGCGAAACAGGCGCTTGCCCCCGCCGTAGTCTTCCGTGGCCGTGGTCAATTGTAGCCGACTCCAGCGGCTGCCAAAGATCTCAACATCGTGCTCGCTCCAGCCAGCATCGGTCTTGATCGGCCAGCCTTGCAGGTCGAGGCGATGGACGATGCCATTCACCCAGTCGATGCGATCGATCTGGCCATCTCCCCAATAGTACAATGAATCGAGCGGTTCACCGGAATCCTTCTGTCGAAGGGACTCCAGACGTTCGCGGGCAGAGGCCGGAGTCGGCTGTAGTCCAAGCCGGCCTTGATAGCGCGCCCAACCGCGCGCGATCGGTTGAAGGAAGAAGAGCAATGCCACCAACGGTCGGGACCAGATCTTTTTCTTGTCTTTCCAGCACAGTGGGATCCGAAGCTTGGAATTCACGTGACTTGAAGTCGCGG
>JADMIO011545333.1_pt1 | contig 66421 bp, 58 predicted proteins | sample 8958161 | NCBI WGS metagenome assembly JADMIO01 (sample SAMN16585339, study PRJNA669376) | soil metagenome | isolation source: Crop rotation soil | place: USA: Cullars Rotation, Alabama | collected 2011 | reverse complement strand
CGCGACAACTTGTCCACGTGGAATTCTAAGCTTAGGATCCCAATGTGCTGGAAAGTCCGGCCAGCGCAGCGGCGGTGACGAGTGCTCCGAGACGTATTCCGTGTCCAGCAACGTTCATCGCGTCCTCCGTCCTGTTTGACAGACTTTCCGCGATTGTCGACTCGAACCGTCGACCGGTCAGTCGGAACGCGGTGCGAGTGGTCGTGCGGACACACGCCGAACGCGTGTCGTCCCGCGGCCGACACGCACGAAACGAGCAACCTCAGGAGCGGATTTGACCCTTTGCCGACCGCAGAGCATCATCATCCGGCGTCCGATCCCCTGCCTGGGTCAATGCACATCGAATTCGGCAATCTGCATGAAATCGACACCGCCGGCACCGGCTGGTTCGTGGGCTACAGCGAGTGGACGAAGAGCGGCGAGGGCGATCTGCGCTTCATGCCGCAAGACGCGCCTTCGCACGGTGTCAGCGCGAAGTGGATGTTCCATCCGCAGGGCGATACGCGCGGATCGAGCCCGCCCAAGCCGATCAGCGAAGGCCGCTCGCTCAATGTCATGCTGACCCCGGGCGGCATCATGCGCATCCAGTTCTCGCTCGATCCGGCGTTCCCCGCGTCGAGCACGGAGGAGCGGGCGCTGCGTCGGTTCGGAGACTTCTCGGCATGGGGCGCAGGCCTGTATCACCGCACGTTCTTCGATGCGGACTGCACGATCCTGACGCTGCGCTGGGTTCCGGGTTGAAACGGACGAACCATGCGCCTGCCTTCGCAAACGGAGTTGCCCGACGGCGACGTCACGTTCCTGTTCACGGATGTCGAAGGCAGCACGCCGTTGTGGGAGCGCGATCCTGAAGCGATGCGCATCGCGCTCGCGCGACACGATGCGGTGATGCGCATGACGATCGGCGCCGCGCACGGCGCGATCGTGAAAAGCACGGGCGACGGCTTCCTCGCCGTATTCACCGACCCGATTGCGGCGCTGCACGCGGGCATCGCTGCGCAACGCGCATTGCAGGCGGCTGCGCGTGCGCACGCCCCGGACGCGGCGGACGCCATCGCGCTCAAGGTGCGCATGGCCGTGCACAGTGGCGCGGCCGAGTTGCGCGATGGGGATTATTTCGGCACGACGCTCAATCGCGCCGCCCGCATCATGGGCGTTGCGCACGGCGAGCAGATCCTGGTCTCCGCGGCGACCGCAGCGCTCGTCGCAACGCACGGGTCCCGGGACCTGACGCTGCGCGAGCTCGGCGAGCATCGCCTGAAGGGCATCGCCCAGCCGGAGCGGCTGCTGCAGGTCCTCGCACCGGAGCTGCGCGCCGAGTTTCCTCCCCTTGCATCGCAGATGACCAACCTGCGCGCGGAGCGCGACGTGTTCGTCGGTCGGCGCGATGGCCTCGACGAGCTCGCGCAACGACTGCGTTCGGGCGCGCGTCTCGTGTCCGTGCTCGGCATCGGCGGCCTCGGCAAGACGCGCCTCGTGACGCGCTTCGCATGGAGCGCGCTCGGCGAGTACGCAGGAGGTACGTGGTTCTGCGATCTCGCGCAGGCACGCAGCATCGAGGGCATCGCGCACGCCGTTGCGCAGGCGCTCGATGTACCGCTCGGTCGGGAGGATGCAATCACGCAGCTCGGCCACTCGATTGCCGGCCGCGGCAAGTGTCTCGTCATCCTCGACAACTTCGAGCAGGTCGCACGCTTTGCCGAGCGCACGATCGGACGCTGGCTCGATCGCGCGCGCGATGCGCAGTTCCTCGTCACCACACGCGAGGTGCTCGGCATTCCGGGCGAGCAGGTGGTGAATCTCGCGCCACTGGCTGCTGCGGATGCGACCGAGCTGTTCCTGACCCGTGCGCGGGCGGCCAACCCGCGCTTCGAGCCCGGTCCCGACGATCGCGCCGCCATTGCGCCACTGCTGGAGCTGCTCGAAGGCCTGCCGCTCGCGATCGAGCTCGCGGCCGCACGCGTGCGCGTGATGCCTGCCCGCACGCTGCTGCAGCGAATGAGCGAGCGCTTCAGGCTGCTCGCCTCCACCGGTGACCGGCTCGACCGGCAGGCAACGTTGCGTGCGGTGTTCGACTGGTCGTGGGACCTGCTCTCCGCGCCGGAGAAGTTGACGCTCGCGCAGCTATCCGTGTTCGAGGGTGGATTCACGCTGCAGGCGGCGGAAGCCGTGGTCGACCTGACGGCCCATCCCGACGCGCCGTGGATCGTCGACGTGCTGCAGTCGCTGGTGCAGAAGTCGCTCGTGCGTCAGATCCAGCAGGAGCGCTTCGACCTGCTGGTGAGCATGCAGGAGTACGCGGCGGAGCACTTGCGCACGCCGGGGCGCTACGACGGCAGCGGGCCCGAGGCGCTGCGCGCTGGCGTGGAGCGCCACGGCGCGTATTTCGCAGCGTTGCCGCGTGCGGCGGCGATCGCCGATCGCGGCGCGGAGCTGGACAACCTGGTCACCGCCTGTCGAGGTGCCATCGCGCGCGGCGCTGCCGACATCGCGGTGGACACCCTCGAAGGCGCATGGTCCGCCTTGACGTTTCGCGGTCCTTACAACGCTGCGCTCGAGCTCGCGGCGCAGGTGGGCGGGATTCCGCACCTTGCCCCGGGCGCCGTGGCGCGCGTCGACCACATCGCCGGACGCGTGCTCAGCTCGCTCGGCCGCAATGCGGAGGCGTACGCGCGCCTGGAAGCATCGGTGACACGAGCACGCGACGTCGGAGACCGGCGTTGCGAGTGTCGTGCCCTGCTCAACCTGATCTTCATCGATACCAACCGCGGCCGGTTCGACCACGCCCGCACCCAGGCCGAGGCGGCGCTCCGCGTTGCGCGTGAGCTGCAGGATGCGGAGCTGGAGGCGGGCGCGAACAACGCGTTCGGGATTCTCGAGTTGCACGAAGGCAGGCTCGAGGACGCTGTCCGGCATTACGAGGCTGCGCTCGCGCTCGCGCAGCGCGTGGGCAACCGGCAACTCGAGGGCTCGATCGTCGGCAATCTCGGCACGTCCTACGAGCAGATGGGTAGCATGGACGCGTGCCGCTCGAATCACGAGCAGGCGCTGGCGCTCGCACGTTCCACCGGCGACCGGCGCCTGGAAGGCAACACGCTGTGCAACCTGGGGCTCATGCATCACCTGCAGGGACGCTCGACCGAGGCCGCAGAATGCCTCGAGCTCGCATTGGCCGTCGGACGGGAAATCGGCAGTGCGCATCTGGAATGCGTGACCCGCTGCAATCTCGGCATCGTGTATCACAGCCTCGGCCGCTTCGAGCATGCACGGCTGCAGCTGGAAGCCGCGGTCGCGGTGGCCCGCGAGTTGCGCGATCATCGCCGCGAAGGACAATTCCTGAGCTACCTCGGCCTGCTGCACGCACATTGCAAGCGCGCGGATGACGCGCAGGGCTGCCTCGATCGGAGCGAAGCGCTGCTGCGCGAAGCGGGCGATCGTGCAAGCCTCGGCATTCTGCTGTGTCACCGGGCCGAGGCCGAGCACCTCGCGGGCCGCTCAGCTTCTGCTGCAGCGGCGCTGGAAGAGGCGCAGCAGATCGCCGACGACATCGGTGCGCTCCGCGATTCGGAGCTCCGGCTCGCGCTCGAGCGCGCCGGTGACCAGCTGCGGCGTCCGACGGGCTAGTCGAAACCTAGCGCCGATGCGAGTCCCGCCAATGTGCGAACGCATGCCACCGTGGGAGGAAATACGGCGAATTCGGTGTCGTACGTGATCCCGAGGAACGGAATGCCGAGCATCGCGGCCGCGTCGCACTCGGTGATCGCATCGCCGACGGCAAGCACACGCTCGGGAGGGTAACGCTGCGACTGCAGGAGCGCGCGGAACGCATCGCTCTTGATGGTGGGCGCACCGTGCACCGTTGCGAAGTAGCGACCGAGTCCCCGCCGTTCGACGATGTCTTCCAGCTCGGCCTGTGGCGTGCCCGAGACGACGTGCATCGCGGCGCGCCCCTGCACCTGGTTCAGGAACTCCTCCGCGCCGGGAATGAACGGACACGTGAGAACGGCGTCATGCACCAGTCGCGCGTACGTCGCCGCAAGGCGCTCCACATCTTCATCGCTCCCGTCGCGTCCGAAGAGATGCGTCTCGAAGTAGCGAAACTTCACTCGACGCGTGACCCCGCCATGGAGTTGCTGATGCGCGAGGATCTTCTCGCGTTTCGCCGGATCCTCGTGCTCGTAGATCTTGAGATAGGCAGCGACCTTGATCCGGACTGAATCCAGTATCACGCCATCGAAATCCAGGAAGAAGGCGGCGGGCCTGCTGTTGCGCAGTTCCGCAGGAAACGTGTCGTCGATGCTCAATGGACTGCCCTCCGCGCGGGGCGCACCGGGCGAATCTGCGATCAAAGCAGGAATGTTACCAACTTGGACTCCGACCGCAACAGCAGCCTGGGCGACCTAGTGCGCGCCCGCCGCCGCTTCCTTGGCCTGCGCCGAGGCCTTCACCGGCCGCGCCAGCCAGATCACGCCGATGAGCGCCAGGAACAGCAGCGCCGATGCGTAGAAGACCTCGTTCGCGGAAAGCATGAACGCCTGCTGGTTGATGAAGCGGTCAAGCAGCGCCTGTCCCTGCTCCGTCGTGAGACCGCTCGCCTGCAATGACGACAGGGCCTGGCTCGCCGCCGCATCGGCGCTGCTGAAGTGCTCCGCCAGCTGCGCGTGATGCAGCGTGGCGCGATGGTCCCAGAGCGTGGTGGCGATCGACGTGCCGAACGAGCCTGCGGTGATGCGCGCGAAGTTGAACAGGCCCGATGCGGCAGGAATGCGATCCGGTGACAGGCCCGAAAGACTCAGCGTCACGAGCGGTATGAAGAACACCGCCATCGCCGCGCCCTGGATCACGGTCGGGATCATGAGCGTGCGGAAGTCGGCGCTGGTGTTGAAGTGCGACCGCATGAAGAGCACCAGCGCGAACACGACGAATGCGGTGGTGGCGAATACCCGCGGATCGACCTTGTGCAGGTTGCGTCCCACCGGCGGAGTGAGCAATATCGCGAGCACGCCCACCGGCGCGAGCACCATGCCGGCGGCCGTCGCGGTGTAGCCCATGTACTGCTGCAGCCACAGCGGCAGCAGCACGACGTTGCCGAAGAACGTGCCATACGCGAGCGACATTGCGAGCGCGCTCGTCCAGAAGTTGCGACGCGCGAACAGACGCAGGTCGACCACGGGGTGCTCGTCGGTGAGCTCCCACACGACGAACAGGACGAAGCCGACCACGGCCGCGATCGCGAGCACGCGGATCTCGGCGGAGCCGAACCAGTCGAGGTCCTTGCCCTTGTCGAGCACCAGCTGCAACGCACCCACCCACAGCACCAGCAGCGCGAGGCCGACGGCGTCGATCGGCAGCTTGCGCGTGGAGGTCTCGCGCGAGCGGTAGATGCCCCACGTCACCGCAGCCGCAGCGAGCCCGACTGGCACGTTGATATAGAAGATCCACGGCCACGAGATGTTGTCGGTGATCCAGCCGCCGAGCAGCGGACCCACCACGGGCGCCACGAGCGTGGTCATGCCCCAGATCGCGAGCGCGCTGCCGGCTTTCGCCTTCGGGTAGCTCGACAGCAGCAGCGTTTGTGAAAGCGGGATCATCGGCCCCGCCACCGCGCCCTGGAACACGCGACACGCGATCAGCAGCCCCAGCGTGGTTGCAAGCGCGCACAGGAACGACGCGAGCACGAACAGCAGCACCGAGGCGACGAACAGGCGGACCTGGCCGTAGCGCTGCGTGAGCCAGCCGGTGAGCGGCAGCGAGATCGCATTGGCCACGCCGAAGGACGTGATCACCCACGTGCCCTGGTCCGGCGAGACCGCTAGATCACCTGCGATCGCCGGTATCGACACGTTCGCGATGGAGGTGTCGAGCACGTTCATGAACGTGGCGAGCGACAGCGCGATGGTGCCGAGCGCGAGCGTCGTCCCGCTCAGCGGCGCCGGCTCGCCAACGGCCGGCGCGGGCACGGCGGCCGCGCGCGTCGACGTGCTCATCGCGAGGCCGCGAGCGGACGTGCGGCGGCGAGCCGGCGCGACGCCGTGCCCTCACCCGCCATTGATGTTGCTGCGTTCGGCGCGCCGGCGATCGCGTTCGACGGCGTCCTGCCGGCACCGCGCGCGTTCGCGGCGATGATGGCATCGATGCGTGCACGCGCGGCGGTGTCGACGCCGTCGTACACATGCGTCGTGTGCGTCGTGCCGGCCTGGCTCAGCTGCGGCAGGCGATTGCCGTCGCGCTGATGCGTGTCGACGTCCACCTGCATCGACAGCCCGACCTGCAGGGGATGCTCGGCGAGCTCGTGCGCATCGAGCGCGATGCGCACCGGCACGCGCTGCACGATCTTGATCCAGTTGCCGGTGGCATTCTGCGCAGGAATGAGCGCGAAGGCAGAGCCCGTGCCGGCGCCGAAGCCCATCACCTTGCCGTGATAACGGATGCGGCCGCCGTAGAGATCGGCCTTCAGGATGACGGGCTGCCCGACCCGCATCGCAGCGAGCTGCGGCTCCTTGAAGTTCGCGTCGACCCACACCTGGTCGAGCGGAACGATCGCCATCAGCGGCGCACCCGGCGCGACACGCTGGCCGAGCTGCACGGCGCGCTTGGCAACGTAGCCCGAGACCGGCGCGAGCAGCTGCGTGCGCGACATGTCGAGCCACGCGTCGTGCACCTGGGCCGCAGCCGCGAGAACGTCAGGATGATTCTCGACCGTGGTGCGATCGATGCGCGCGTCGTTCGCGGCGAGCTCCTGCTGCGCTGCGATCAACCCAGCTTGCGCGCTCACCAGCGTGCTGCGCGCGTGCTGCAGCTCTTCGCCCGATACGGCCCCGGAGCGCGCGAGACGCTCGCGGCGATCGAGGTCCTCGCTCGCGCGCGCCACGTCGGCGCTGTGCATGTCCACCTTCGCCTTGAGCTGCGAGGTGGTCGCGAACAGGCCACGCACGTCGCGCACCGTCTTGCCGAGCTTCGCATCGGCCTGCTCGAGGGCGATCTTCGCGTCGGCCGGATCGAGGTTCACGAGCGACTGCCCGGCTTGCACGAACTGCGTGTCCTCCGCAGCGATGCTCACCACGGTGCCGGCGATCTGCGGCGTGATCTGCACGACATTGCCGTTCACGTAGGCGTCGTCGGTCGACTGGGTGTAGCGCAACGCGAGCGCCCAATAGCTGCCGTACGCCACGCCCATCAGCGCGAAGGCTGCGATCGAGATGACGAGCCAGCGCTTGCGCTTGTTTCGCATCGCATCGCGAGTGGAAGCTTCAGCGGCGGCGCTCATGTTCAGATCCTCCTGGCGGGGACGGTGTCCGTCGGCGTGCACAGCCCCTCCGGACAGGCATCACCGTTGATGGCATTGATCGCGCAGCTCGCGACCACGAGCTCGTTGGCGCCAGCGGGGGACTCCTGCAGCAGCCAGCGCGCGCCATTGGCCATCAGCGCGATCGCTGCGAGGCTGGTCACGAGCACCGCCACGAGGAGCGTGAAATGCGCAACACGCGTGAGTTTCACGCGCGATCCGACGGTGGCGGTCGGGGAGGTCGACGAGGTGATCGGAAGGTCTCTGGGCATGATGTTCCTCACTGCATGGCTGCATGAAACGCCGCGGGCGGTGCATAGCCGCCGCCCAGGGCGGAAATCAATCGGATCGACAGCTGGAGCTCGCGTGCCTGCAGGTCGGCGTCGAGGCTGCGTTCGGCGAGCAGCGGCTGCTCGGCGGAGAGCACCTGCAGGTAATTGCCGATGCCTTCGCGGTAACGGAGCAGCGCGAGGTCGTAGGCTTCCTGGGCCGTCGCGATGGCCGCCGCGTGCTGCGTACGCTGCTCTGCGAGGCTGCGCGACGATGCGAGCTGGTCCACCACGTCGCGCAGCGCATCGGCGAGGGTCTGGTTGTATTGCTCGACCGCGATGTCGTAGTCCGCGTCCCTGCCGGCGAGATTGCCGCGCAGGCGGCCGGCATCGAAGATCGGCAGCGTGATTGCGGGTCCGGCACCCAGCGTGCGCGTGGCTGCGCTCAGCAGTTGCGCACCACCGAGGCTCTGGAAGCCGACGAACGCCAGCAGGTTCACGTTCGGGTAGAACTCGGCCTTCGCCGATGCGATGTCGCTGCGCGCAGCTTCGATGCGCCAGCGCTGCGCGATCACGTCGGGACGGCGGCCGATCAGCTGGGCAGGCACTGTCGTCGGCAACGCGAGAGCATTCGATGCGTGCGCCGCCGGACGCGCGATCGCCAGCCCGCGATCGGGTCCGGCGCCGAGCAGCGCGGCGAGCTGGTTGCGTGTGAGCGCGATCGTCTCGTCCAGCTGAGCGATCCGCTCGCGCGTGGCGGGCAGCGCGGCTTCGGCCTGCTTCAGCTCCAGCCGTGAATCGAGGCCCGCGGCATTGCGATCACGCGTGAGCGTGAAGATGCGCTCGCGCTCCTCGAGCGTGGCCTGCGCGACATCGCGCTGCAGGAAGGCGCGCTGCAGCTCGACATAGGCCTGTGCAATGGCCGTCGACAGCGCGAGCCGCGCGGCATGCGTGTCGACCTCGGCGGCACGCGCACTGCCCAGCGCCGCTTCGTACGCCGCACGGTTGCGGCCCCACAGATCGAGCTCCCACGACGCGGTGGCCTGCAACTGCGTGAGTGTCTGGGTACTGCCCGCGAGTGGCGGCGGCGCCAGGCCGCGCTCGCTGTAACGCTGGCGCGTGCTCGTAAGGCTCGCGTCGACGCGTGGCGACAGCTCCGCCCTGTACACGTCGGCCAGCGCGAGCGCCTTGCGTGCGCGCGCCGCCGCGATGTTGAGCGTGGGCGCGCCCGCGAGGGCTTCGTCGATCAGCGCATCGAGCTGCGGATCGGCGAACGCCTTCCACCAGTCGGAGCTCGGCCACGCGGCATCCGACACGCGCGCATCCCCCAGCGAGCGTCGAGCCGCGAGCGTATTGGGCTCGCGCAGCGTTGCCGATGGCGCGAGACCGCCCGTGCTCGCGCAGCCGGCGAGCAGCAGAGTGATGAGAAGCGCGACGATGGAGGTGCGTGCCGTCATTGTTAGGTGCCTCGGCTGAATCTGCCCAAGCTATTGATGCCTAGGCAAGCATCGAGCCAAAAAAATTGTGCTTCAGCGGTTGTCCACCATGCGGTGAAGGAAGCGCTCCAGCGTGCGCACTTCTTCCTTGCTGAATCCGCGCAGGAATTGCGCCTGCACCCTTTCCTTCGCCTCGACCAGTTGCGGATAGAGCGCCTTGCCAGCCGACGTGATCTCGAGCTTCGTGGCGCGGCGGTCGTCCGGGTCGCGCTGCCGTCGCACCAGCCCCTTCTGCTCGAGGCGATCGATCATTCTGGTCATCGCGCCCGGATCGTAGGAAATGTTCTTGCACAGTCCCGCCGGCGAGCACGCCTCGTTGCTAGCCAGCGAGGCCAGGACGATGAGTTGCGGCGCCGAGATGTCGAAGGGCGCCAGCTCACGGTCCATGGCGTCGACGAGCTCGACGCGAACGCGATTGATCAGCCGCATGATCCCGTGCTTCGGCACGGGCTCGGCGACGGGCGCCGTGACGGGAACTGCAGCCGCTTTGGGAGGGCTCATGGACGACAATATACGTGCCTAGGCAACAAATTGTCAAGGCTATCGTTGCCTCGGGATCCACATACCCTGGGACCTTGGAGCTCGGCAGGGGTTTTGCTTGGGGGCACGGAAACACAGCGTGCAGCCGCTCAGCGCCCCTCGGCGGTGATCGGCTTTCTCTCACGGCTGACGAAAATTACCGTCGCCGGGAAGCACGTTTTACCAGTTGGCACGAACGCGAACCTCATGGCGGCACCTGGTGATGCACGCGCATCGGTGGCCATGAGTTCACTCCGGGAAGGAATCTGAATGGCAATGCGCAAGCCCCCAAGAACAAACTCCACCAAGCGATCGACGAGTCGTGCGGATCGACCGCCGCCCGCTGCAACTCGCGACGTCCCGGGGGCCGCGACCAGCGCACGTTCCACAGTGAGCGGTCCCAGCGCGATCCGGCGTCCGGCGCACATCGTCGATGACGCCAGCGCAAAAGCCGCTGGCACCGAAGCCATTGCCGAAGCATTTCCGTTCAACGCCGCCAAGGCCTCCGAGTTCGCCGAGGCGCCGGCCGCGGGTCAAAGCGTCGAGCCGCCCCATCCGCTGGTGACGGGGAGCACCCTGTCCGAGACCAACGCGTCGGAAAAGGTCGGACGCGGCAATCCCCAGGTCAGCTTCAATCCGACCAACGGACCGCTCGATCGCGTGCGCGTGGATTCCGGCGCACGCGCGCTCACGACCAACCAGGGCGTTGCGATCGCCGACAACCAGAACTCGCTCAAGGCGGGCCTGCGTGGACCCACGCTGCTCGAAGACTTCATCCTGCGCGAGAAGATCACGCATTTCGATCACGAGCGCATTCCCGAGCGCGTCGTGCACGCGCGCGGCTCGGGAGCGCACGGTTATTTCGAGTGCCTGGAGCCGCTGACCGATCTCACTCGCGCTTCCCTCTTTTCCGAACCCGGCAAGCGCACGCCCGTGTTCGTCCGGTTCTCCACCGTTGCCGGCGAGCGCGGCTCGACCGACACCGCGCGCGACGTGCGCGGGTTCGCGGTGAAGTTCTACACCGACGAAGGCAATTGGGATCTCGTCGGCAACAACATCCCCGTGTTCTTCATCCAGGACGCGATGAAGTTTCCCGACCTCGTCCATGCGGTCAAGCCGGAACCGCATCACGCCATGCCGCAAGCCGCATCGGCGCACGACACCTTCTGGGACTTCGTCTCCCTGATGCCCGAGTCGACGCACATGCTGATGTGGGTGATGTCCGATCGGGCCATTCCCCGCAGTTATCGCATGATGCAGGGCTTCGGCGTGCACACGTTCCGCTTCGTCAATGCGGATGGCGAGTCACGGTTCGTCAAGTTCCACTGGAATCCGCTGGCCGGCACGCATGCGCTCGCCTGGGACGAGGCGGTCAAGATCTCCGGCGCCGATCCCGACTTCCATCGTCGCGACCTGTGGGAAGCGATCGAGTCGGGTGCGTACCCGGCCTGGGAGCTCGGCATTCAGGTGTTCACCGAACGCGACGCCGAACGCTTCTCGTTCGACGTGCTCGATGCGACCAAGATCATTCCCGAGGAGCTCGTTCCGTTGCGCACCGTGGGGCGGCTGGTGCTCAATCGCAATCCCGACAACTTCTTTGCCGAGACCGAGCAGGTGGCGTTCTGCACCGCGCACGTGGTGCCCGGTATCGATTTCAGCAACGATCCCCTGCTCGCCGGACGCATTCACTCGTACGTGGACACGCAGATCACGCGCCTCGGCGGACCGAACTTTCACGAGATCCCGATCAACGCGCCGGTCGCCCAGGTCCACAACAACCAGCGCGACGGCTTTCATCGCCAGGCGATCGCGCGAGGTCGCGTGGCGTACGAGCCCAATTCGCTGGCGGGCGGTTGTCCGTTCCAGGCGGGCAAGGCAGGGTTCATGTCGTTCGCCGAACCGGTCGAGGAAAGCAAGGTACGCGGCAAGCCGGAGCGGTTTGCCGAGCACTACAACCAGGCGCGATTGTTCTATCAAAGCCAGACGCCCGTCGAGCGCATGCACATCGCACGCGCCTACCGATTCGAGCTCACGAAGGTGCAGACCCTCGCGGTTCGAACGCGCATGGTCGCGGGACTGCGCAACGTCTCCGATGAGCTGGCGCAAGCGGTGGCAGACGGGCTCGGCATCGCGCTGCCGGAGCCGCTTCCGCGCGTGCTCGAGCGGCCGCCGCGAGCAGAGGTCGAGACCTCGGGTGCGCTGTCGATGTTCGCCCGCCCTGGAGCCCTCGGGATCATCACGCGCCGCATTGCCATCCTGGTTGCGGATGGCGTGGACGGCGCGAGTGCGCTACGTTTGCACGAAGCCCTCGCGGATCAGGGCGCCGTGCCGCGTTTCGTCGGCATCAAGCTGGGCCCGGTGACCAGCTCGACCGGCGACGATGTCGACGTCGAGATCTCGATGGAAGCGGCGCCGTCGGCGCTCTGGGATGCCGTGATCGTTCCTGATGGTGGGGCGTCGGTCGATGCGCTCGCCGGCACCGGGCACGCGATCGAGTTTCTCAAGGACCAGTACCGCCACTGCAAGCCCATGCTGCTCGCCGGTGCTGCAACGGCGCTTCTGGAGCGGGCCAATATCCCCCGCGAGCTGCCCGACGGCACTGCGGATCCCGGCATGATCCTGGCCGATGGGAATGCGGATGATGCGCTGCCGGCATTCATGGAGGCGCTCTCGAAGCATCGGCATTTCGAGCGCGACAGCGATCCGCCAGCGGTCTAGCCATGCCAACCACGATCACGGAAGCGAGCGCGATGCGTCCAACGCCACAACTGAAGGAGCTTCTGCTCCAGTCCCTCGAGCACGAACGCGGCGGCGTCCTCATCTACGAGACGGCGCTCGAGTGCGCGCTCGATGCCGATCTGCGCGAGGAGTGGTCGAAGTATCTCGAGCAAACGCGAACCCACGTCGACGTACTGAGCGAAGCATGCCTCGCGCTCGGGCTCGATCCCGACGAGATGACGCCGGGACGCAAGGTCGTGCAGCACACCGGCAAGAGCCTGGTGATCGCGATGAAGATGGCGCTCGCCTCCGCCGACGCGAACGCGGCCCAGCTCGTCGCGTGCGAATGCGTGGTGCTTGCGGAGACGAAGGACCACGCCAATTGGGAATTGATCGGACAGTGCGCCAAGGCGCTCGCGCCCGAGCTCGGTACGCCGCTCAAGGCAGCCTACGATCGGGTCGAGGACGAAGAGGACGAGCACCTCTACCACACGCGCGGCTGGTGTCGCGAGCTGTGGCTGCAATCCCTCGGCATGCCTGCACAGCTGCCGCCACCGGAGGAGCGGCGCGACGTCAAGAGCGCAGCCGAGGCGGCCGCGGTCGAGCAGGAGCGCAAGCGCGGCCGAAGATAGAGCGACGGGATCCCATGGCGCCCGATGGCACGGTGAATCAGGAGCGGTTCCTCTCCACGCTCCAGAAGCTGCTGGCGATCCCGGCCGCAGATCTCCGGACGGCGCTGTCGCACGCGGCCGATGCTCTGGCGGACGCGCTGAGAGCAGACAAGGTCGATGCGTTCCTCTACGACGAGTCGCGCGACTCGCTCGTCGCATTGGGCGCCAGCCTGCAGCCGCTGTCGAATCTGCAGCGGCGCCTCGGCCTCGACGTGCTGCCGACCTCGAACGGGGGACGCACCGTAGACGTGTACCAGACGGGGCGGACGTTCGTCACGGGCAACCTGCAGGAGGATCCCGGCGAGCTCCGCGGCGTCAAGGAAGGCCTGCGCATCCAGTCCGAGCTCGGCGTGCCGCTCGAAGTGGCAGGCAGGCGCCGCGGCATGATCATGGTGGCCTCACTGCAGCCCGACTTCTTCATCGAGCCGGACGTGGCATTCACCAGCGCAGCTGCGCATTGGGTGGGCATGGTGGCCGAGCGTTCCGAGCTGATCGAGAGCATCGAGCGGAACGCACTGGAAGAAGGACGCCGCACCCGCGCCGAAGAGGTCATTACCGTGCTCGCCCACGATCTGCGCAACTACATCTCGCCGGTCATGTTCCGGCTGTACGGCATCCGGAGCCGGGCCCAGGCCGAGGACCGCCGCACCGACCTCGCCGACGTGCACCACGCACTGGATGGGCTGGCGCAGATCAACTCGCTGATCGCGGACCTGCTCGATACCGCGCGGCTCGATTCGGGTGCGTTCCAGATCAACCTGCAGCCGGTGGATATCGTTGCGCTGGTGCACGCTGCCGCTGCCACCCTGTCGCAAGCGGACCATGCCATCGTGGTCAAGGCGGCCGCAATGGTGATTGCTGCCGCAGACCCGAATCGCATGCGACAGTGCATCGACAACGTGCTGTCCAATGCGGTGAGCCACTCGCCTGCTCATGCGCCGGTGACCGTGTTCATCTCGGAATGGCAGCACGAAGGCAAGCGCTGGGGCCACATCGAGGTCGTCGACGAAGGGCCGGGCGTGCCGGACGCCATGCTGCCGCATGTGTTCGACCGGTTCTTCACCGGGCCGTCCCGGCAGGAAGGCATCGGCCTGGGACTCTACATCGCCAAGCGCATCGCCATGGCGCACGGCGGCGACGTGCTCGTGGACCGCTATCCGGGCAAGGGAGCGCGCTTCACGATCCGCATACCGATGCTGGACGGCGAGCGCGTACTTCCGTAACGCGGGGTTGCGCTGTCGAGCGCGGGCTGCTCCGCCCGGAGGGTCGGCGTAATATTTGCGCAATACTATCTCCACGGGCCACTCCATGAACCCCCGCGATTCCATCCTGCGCCGAAACAACGTCAACGTGCTCGGCGCGCGCTCGGGGAGGCCGATCGTGTTCGCGCACGGATTCGGATGCGACCAGAACATGTGGCGCTTCGTGACTCCCAGGTTCGCGTCGAGCCATCCCCTTGTTCTGTTCGACTATGTCGGCTGCGGCAAGTCCGACGCGTCCGCCTTCAATCCGGGCCGATACGCCACGCTCGATGGCTACGCGCAGGACGTGCTCGACGTCTGCGAGGCCCTGGACCTGCGGGAAGCGATCTTCGTGGGCCATTCGGTGAGTGCCATGATCGGGCTGATCGCGTCGCTGCGGCAGCCGTCGCGCTTCTCGTCGCTGGTGATGGTCGCGCCGTCACCGCGCTACATCAATGATCCGCCCTATGTCGGCGGGTTCGAGGAGCGGGACATCGAGGACCTGCTCGACCTGATGGATCACAACTACATCGGGTGGGCGTCGTTCCTCGCGCCGGTAGTGATGGGCAACGGCAACGGGCCGCAGCTCACGGCGGAGCTCGAGCGGAGCTTCTGCTCGACCGATCCCGTCGTGGCTCGGACGTTCGCGCGTGCGACGTTCTTTGCCGACAACCGCCACGACCTGCCGCGCGCCACGTTGCCCAGCTTGATCCTGCAGGTACGCGACGATGCGATTGCTCCCAGGGCGGTGGGCGACTACATGCTGACGCATCTGCCACGAAGCGAGATGATACTGCTCGAGGCCTCGGGCCACTGCCCGCATGTCAGCCATCCGGATCTCACCGCGAATGCGATGCAGGCGTTCGTGCAGCGCGCATGAACGAGCGGGCGGATGTCGAGCGCGAGGCACTCGAGCATTCGCCATGCGGCATCGTCGCATTCAGCGATGACGGTCTCATCGCGTACGCCAACCCGAGCCTTCATGCGTGGCTGGGAAAGCCCGCTCGCGCACTCCTCGGCACGCGCTTCGAGTCAGCGCTCGCGCCGGGGGCGCGCGTGTTCCACAGCACACACTTCTTTCCCCTGCTGAAGCTGCACGGACACGCCGAGGAGATCCATCTCACGCTGCGCACCGGCGCTGGCGTGGACGTGCCCGTGCTCGTCAACGCCGTGCGGCAGAGCGGTCCTGAGGGAGCGCTCAACCATTGCGCCATGATCACGATGCATCGCCGCAAGGAGTTCGAAAGCGCTCTGGTCGATGCACGTCGCGCGGCCGAGACGGCAACGGCGGCAAAGGATCAGTTCCTCGCCATCGTGTCCCACGAGCTGCGCACGCCCTTGAGCGCGATCACCGGCTGGATACGCCTCGCGCGGTCGGGAAAGCTGGACCCGGAGATGATGACGCGCGCGCTGGAAACCATCGATCGGAATGCCGAGGTACAGGCACAGCTCATCGAGGATCTGCTCGATGTTTCGCGGATCATCAGCGGCAAGCTGCGGATCAGCCCGAAGCCGCTCAATCTTGCGCCACTCGTGGAGAACGCACTCGATACCGCACGCCCGTCGGCGAGTGCAAAGGGCGTTACGCTGCAGGCGGCGCTCGACCCCGCGGCCGGCATCGTGCATGCAGACGCGGCCCGGGTTCAGCAGATCGTGTGGAACCTGCTGGCGAATGCAGTCAAGTTCACCCCGCGCGGCGGGCGCGTTCAGGTGGTCCTGAGCCGTGTGGGCTCGCGGGTTCAGATCAACGTGGCCGACAGCGGAATCGGTATTGCCGGCGACCAGCTGCCCTATCTCTTCGAGCGCTTCTGGCAGGCCCAGGCAGGAGGTCAGCGCGAGGCCTCCGGGCTCGGGCTCGGACTCTCGATCTGCCGAAGCCTCGTCGAGCTCCACGGCGGATCCATACGCGCAGAGAGCGCCGGGGCCGGATGCGGCGCCGCCTTCATCGTCGAGCTCCCGCTGGCGCTTGCAGACACGTCGGTCGCGGCCGGTGTCGCCCCCGATGTCGATGCACACCGCTCCCTCGGAGGCGTGCGCGTGCTCGTGGTGGACGACGATGCGGACGCGCGCTCTCTGCTGACCATGCTGCTGGAAGGAAGCGATGCGACCGTGCGCACGGCCGCATCGGTCGATGAAGCCCTGGATCGGATGCGCGCCGAGCCCTTCGCGATCGTTCTCACCGACGTCGGCATGCCAGGCAAGGATGGATTCGCCTTCATGCGCGAGCTGCGCAGCAACCCCGAGCTCGCGAACGGGGCTGCGATCATCGTCGCGATCACGGGACTGTCCAGGTCCGAAGATCGCGTCAGGCTCCTGCGCGCGGGATTCCAGGCGCATCTGGCCAAGCCGGTGGATCCCGCCGAGCTGGTGGCACTCGTCAGCGCGTTCTCCCGCCGCAACGGTCGTTAAAGCATGCGGCGCAAGTAAGGGGCGGTCCGGCTCTCGCGACTGCCCGCGATGTGGGTCGGCGTACCGCACGCCACCACGCGTCCACCCTGGTCGCCCGCACCGGGTCCCATGTCGATGATCCAGTCGCTGTGGGCCACGATGCGCATCTCGTGCTCGACGACGAGCACCGTGTTGCCGAGGTCGACGAGTCCCTGCAGCTGTGCGAACAGCCTGTCGACGTCCGCGGGATGCAGGCCGGTGGTGGGCTCGTCCAGGATGTACAGCGTGTCGCCATGCTGAATGCGCTGCAGCTCCGTCGCGAGCTTGATGCGCTGCGCTTCGCCGCCGGAGAGCTCGGTCGCCGGCTGCCCCAGCCGCAGGTATCCGAGCCCGATGTCGTGCAGCAGCTGCAACACCCGTGCAACGGGCTTCTCGTCGCTGAAGAATGAAAGCGCGCCATCGACGGTCATCGCGAGCACGTCGGCGATGTTCCGGTCATGCCACTTCACCTGCAGCGTCCGCTCGTTGTAGCGGGCGCCGTGGCAGGTCGGACACGGCGCATAGACGCTCGGCATGAACAGCAGCTCGACACTCACGAAGCCCTCGCCCTCGCAGGTCGGGCATTGGCCTTTCTTCACGTTGAAGGAGAACTGCCCGACGTCGAAGCGCTTCGCGCGCGCCGCATTCGTTGCCGCGAACAGCCGGCGCACGTGATCGAAGAGGCCCGTGTAGGTGGCGAGATTCGAGCGCGGCGTGCGGCCGATCGGCTTCTGGTCGACGTGCACCATGCGCCGGATGCGCTCCATGCCGGACACGATGCTGCCCTCCATCGCTGCCGCTGGCTCGAGCTCCGGCGCGTCGTTCGCGTCATCGTCCTTCTCGGGCACGTGGCCGAGGTGCTCGCCGACGAGCTCGACGAGCGCCTGCGTGACGAGGCTCGATTTCCCGGAGCCCGATACGCCCGTCACCGCGGTGAGCACGCCGAGCGGGAAGCGCACGTCGAGCGAGCGCAGATTGTTCCGCGTGATCCCGCGCAGCGCGAGCCAGCCCGAGGCGGGGCGCGGCTGATGTGAGCTCGGAATGACCTCGCCCGACAGGTACCGCGCCGTGCGCGACGACGCCACTTCGCGCAGCCCTTCGGGTGGCCCGCTGTAGAGGATCCTGCCGCCATGCTCGCCTGCATCCGGACCGATGTCGACCAGCCAGTCCGCACTCCGGATGATGTCGAGATCGTGCTCCACGACGAAGATCGAGTTCCCCGCGCGCTTGAGCTGATCGAGCGCGACCAGCAGCGCTTCGGTGTCGGCCGGATGCAGTCCGGCCGACGGCTCGTCGAGCACGTAGATCACGCCGAAGAGATGCGACCGCAACTGCGTGGCGAGGCGAAGCCGCTGCAGCTCACCGGGTGACAACGTGGGCGTGCTGCGATCGAGCGACAGGTAACCGAGCCCGAGCTCGCGCAGGGTGGCAATGCGCGCGACGACATCCTGTGCGATGCGCTGCGCGGCGATCCGTTTTTCTTCGGACAGGTACGGCGTGCGTCGCACATCCGGCGCGGCCGCGTGTGCGGCACCGCCGGCCGCCACGCGCCGCTCGGTCGCCTTGCGCGATGCGGCGCGACTGAACGTAGCCGCATCACCGGCTTCGGCATCCGCGAACCGGCCCTGCGCGGCAGGTGCCAGCACGTCGGCCACCTGCTCGAGCGGCATGCTCCCCAGTGTCGCGATGTCGACACCGGCGAACGTCACCGACAGCGCTTCGCGCTTGAGGCGCCTGCCCCGGCACGACGGGCATGGCGCGCTCAGCATGTACCGCGCGACGCGCTTTTTCATCAGCGCACTCTGCGTCGTCGCGTGCGTATGGAGCACATACTTGCGTGCCCCCGTGAACGTGCCGTAGTAGCTCGGCTCGAGCTTGCGCTTCAGCGCCGCTCGCGTTTGCGCCGGAGTGAAGCCGGCGTAGACCGGGACCGTCGGCTGCTCGTCCGTGAACAGGATCCAGTCGCGATCCTTGCGCGACAGATCGCGCCAGGGCGTGTCGACGTCGTAGCCAAGCGTGACCAGGATGTCGCGGAGATTCTGGCCATGCCACGCGGGCGGCCACGCCGCGATCGCGCGCTCGCGGATCGTGAGGCGGTCATCGGGCACCATCGTCTCTTCGGTAACCTCGTACACCCGCCCGAGGCCATGGCACTTCGGACACGCGCCCTGCGGCGTATTCGGCGAAAAATCTTCCGCGTAGAGCATCGCCTGCTTCGGCGGATATTTGCCCGCGCGCGAGTAAAGCATTCGCACGAGGCTCGACACCGTGGTGACGCTCCCTACCGACGAGCGCACGTTGGGCGTGCCGCGCTGCTGCTGCAGCGCAACAGCCGGCGGCAGACCCTCGATCGCGTCCACTTCCGGCACGCCGACCTGATCGATCAGGCGGCGCGCGTACGGCGCGACCGACTCGAAGTAGCGACGCTGCGCTTCGGCGTACAGCGTGCCGAACGCGAGCGACGACTTCCCCGACCCCGAGACACCGGAGAACACCACCAGCGCGTCACGCGGGATGTCGACGTCCACGTTGCGAAGGTTGTGCTCGCGCGCCCCGCGCACGCGCACGAAGCCCGCGGCGCGGGCGCGGTCGTCGGAGACCTCCCAAGGCTGCCTGTCGTCCAGACGCATGGTTCCGGAACACGAAGCAAGCTCCGGGCCGAGTGGCACCTGCCGCGGACAGCTCGCTGCGCCTCGCGCAGGTGCGCGCCTCAGGCGAACGCGCTGCGCAATGCGCCCGCGGCCTCCTCGTGGGCATCGCGGGCGCGGTCGATCGCCCCGCCCATCGAGAAGAACGGGTGCACCATGCCGTCGTATTGGGTCAGGGTGACCGCGTTGCCCGCGCGCTGCAGCGCCTGCGCATAGGCGATCCCGTCATCGCGGATGGGATCGTATTCGCCGACAATGACCAGCGCCGGCGGGAGGCGGGTCAGGTCCCTGCAGATCAGGGGCGCATAACGGAAGTCGTTGCGATCGGCATCGCTCGCGCGGTATTGCGCGTGAAACCACAGGATCGTCCGGCGCGTGAGCATGCAGCCCTCTGCGTACTGATAGTGCGAGGGCAACTCCTCCTCCGGCGCGGTGCGCGGGTAAACCAGCAACTGGAAGCGCAAGGCAGGGCCACCACGGTCGCGCGCAAGGATCGCGCACACCGCCGCGAGATTGGCGCCCGCGCTGTCGCCGCCGATCGCGACCCGGGCCGGGTCGCCCCGGTATTCGCTCGCGTGCTCGCCGGCCCACGCGAGGCCGGCGATGGAATCGTCCACACCCGCGGGGAACTTGTGCTCGGGCGCCAGCCGGTAATCCACGGCGACCACGATGCATCCCGCGCGCAACGCGAGCATGCGACACAGCGCATCGTAGCTCTGCAGGCTGCCGATCACGTGACCGCCGCCGTGCAGCCACACCAGGATGGGCAGCGGCGTCGCCGAGGCCTTCGGCGTGTAGATGCGAAGCGCGAGATCGCCGCCAGGACCCGCGATCGTGCGATCGATCACGTCGTGCACGGGCTGCGGTGGGATGTCGAGGATGTGCGCCTTGCGGTTGTGCCACTCGCGCGCTTCCTGCGGCGTCATCTGCCAGTACTCGCGCAGGTTGGCCTCGCGCACGCGCTGAAGCACACGCTCGACCTGGGGATCAAGCGGCATCGACGTCGTCTCCCGCGAGGAACCGCGTGCGCAGCCAGGCGTTTGCCGCTGCCATGTAGCCGTCGGCTTCCGGCACGGCGCCCATGAACTTCAGGAATCCGTGGTTCATGCCCATGCAGCGCGTCGCGTGCGCTTCCACACCGGCGTCCTGCAGCAGGTCGACGTAGCGCTCACCTTCGTCGCGCAACACGTCGAACTCCGCCGCCTGCACGAGCGCTGGCGGCAACCGCGCAAAAGACGACGCACGCAGAGGTGATGCGCGCGGATCGTTTGCGAGCGCCGGGTCCGGCAGGTAGTTGCGCCAGTACCATCGCAACACGTCGAGCGTGAGCCCGAAGCCCCTGGCAAAGGTCTCGTGCGTGGACGTGAGCGGATCGGGGTAGTCAAGCACGGGGTAGAACAGGAGCTGCGCGCACAGGCGCGGCCCGCCTTCGTCGCGGATTCGCAGCGCGGTCGACGCGGCAAGGCAGCCGCCGGCACTGTCACCAGCGACGGCAATGCGCACCGCATCGACATCGAGCGACTTCGCGTGCGCGGCGCACCAGCGCGTTGCCGCAACGCAATCGTCGGGCGCCGCGGGAAACGGATTCTCGGGCGCGAGCCGATAATCGACGGACACGACCACGCAATGCGCGCCCGCGCACAGATGGCGACAGATCTCGTCGTGAGTGTCGAGGTCGAGGACGGTGAAGCCGCTGCCATGGAAGAACACCAGAAGCGGGAACGGTCCCGTGCCCGCGGGTGTGTAGACGCGCGCGGGAATCATGCCCGCGCCTCCTGCAACTCCGATGTCGCGAACGGCGCCCACCGGATGCGGCGTCGTCGCCTTCGCATAGCGCGCCTTCACTTGCGCGCGAGCCGCGTCGATCGGCAGCGTGTCGATGCCGGGCAACGCTGCTCCCGCAAGCAACGCTTTCGCAATGTAGGGATGCAATGCCATCGGAAGATTCTACTGCGCAGCCGCGGTTAAGCTCTCGCCCCCGCGGGTTTGGTCTTACCATAGAATTTCCGGCCCGGCCCGGGTGATCCGCCGAGGGAGGACACGATGCGAGTGAGCACCCTGCTGCTTGCCTTCGGCTTGTGCGTCGCAGCACAAGCGCAGGAATTTCCGACCCAGCCTATCCGCCTGGTCATACCCTACGCTCCCGGCGGCGGGAGCGACATTCTTGCGCGACCCGTTGCGCAGGAAATGCAGGAGAAGTTGAAGCAGGCCGTGATCGTGGACAACCGCGGCGGTGCCGGGGGCAACATCGGCGCAGCGCAGGTTGCGAAAGCGCCACCGGACGGCTACACGCTGCTGGTCGCCAACAACTCCCATACGATCAATCCCTTCATCTACAAGGAGCCGGGCTACGACCTGGCGGCAGACTTCGCGCCCATCTCGGTGCTTGCGACGTCGCCCGCTATCCTGGTCGTGCCGGAGTCGTCGACGGCGCGATCCATATCCGACCTCATCGCCAACGCGAAGAAGAAGCCCAATTCGCTCAACTTCGGAAGCCCCGGCGTCGGTACGCCCGGGCACCTGGCGTCGGTTCTGTTCAACCGGCAGGCCGGCATCGAGGCCACACACATCGCCTTCAAAGGCACCGGCCCGACGACGGTCGCCGTGCTCGCGGGCGAGATCGATTACGCATGGCTCACCCCCGCCGCCGTCGAGCCCCATGTCAAGACGGGCAAGCTGCGTGCCCTCGCGGTGTCCTCGAAGGCGCGCTTCCCCGCATTCCCGAACGTGCCTGCCGTGGCGGAGAGCAAGCTGCCGGGCCTGGCCGATTTCGAGGTCGAGATCTGGTGGGGCGTGCTCGCGCCGGCGAAAACGGATCCGAAGGTCCTGGACAAGCTGCACGCGGCGATCACCGAAGCCGTGCGTGACCCGAAGATGCAGCAACGCTGGCTTGGCCAGGGGATGGTCCCGCACGCGACCACGCGCGCGGAGTTCGCGGCGCTCATCCGGTCGGACCTCGCGAAGTATCAGAAGGTCGTCAAGGAAAACAACATCACGGCGGAGTGAGCGCCATGCGCGCCATCGTCCAGCGCCGCACGGGTGCGGTCGACGTCCTCGAGCCCGAGGACGTCGCGCGTCCGCAGGTCCGCGCGCGCGACGTGCTGATCCGCATCACCGCATGCGGCGTGTGCTTCCACGACGTGGTCGTGCGCAACGGCACGATGAAGGCTGGCATCGAGATGCCGCTGATTCCCGGTCACGAGATCGCGGGCATCGTCGAGGACGTCGGTTCCGAAGTGACGCGATTCAGCCCTGGCGATCGCGTCGCTACCACCCAGCGCTCGCATGTGTGCGGCATGTGCCGCTTCTGTCGCGACGGGATGGAGACACTGTGTCGGGAGGCGCGCTTCCTCGGCGACCGCGGCATGGTGGGCGGCTACGCGGAGTACGTGGCGGTCGAGCAGGATCAGGTGGCCGCGATTCCACAAGGCGTGACCGACGAGCAGGCGGCCATCACTTCCTGCTCCATCGGCACCGCGCTCAACGCCGTGCGCGACGTCGGCCGGATCGCCCTCGGCGAGCGCGTCCTCGTCACTGGCGCCGGCGGCGGCGTGGGCGTGCACGCGGTGCAGCTCGCGCGTCTCGCCGGGGGCTACGTGATCGCGCAGACGACGTCGCCGGACAAGGCGGCGATGCTGGAATCGCTCGGCGCGCACGCCGTGCTGGTGTCTGCGCGGGGCGAGGACTTCAGCAAGCGGGTGAAGGAGCTCACCAGTGGCGAGGGCGCTGACGTGCTGGTCGACAACGTCGGCACGGTGCAGTTCGAGGCCATGCGCCGCAGCCTCGGCGTGAATGGCCGCTGGCTGCTCATCGGCCAGCTCACCGGGGACTTCGTGCCGTTCAATCCGGCGCAACTCTTCCTGCGCAAGCAGTCCATGCTGTCGGTGCACAGCACCACCCGCAAGCAGCTCGAGGATTGCCTGGCGCTCATCGCGCGCGGGGAGATCAGGCCGGTGGTGAGCGGCGTGCATCCGCTGTCCGAGATCCGCCAGGTGCACGAGCGCGTGGAGCGCGGTGGCGTGCCGGGGCGTATCGTGGTGAGACCATGACCACCAGTGTCCTGATCGAGAACATTCTCCAGGCGTTGTACACGGGCCTGGTGGTCGGCTGCATCTACGGCCTCATGTGCGTCGGCCTCGCGCTCATCTTCAGCGTGATGCGCGTGATCAACTTCGCGCAGGGCGAGTTCCTGATGCTCGGCATGTACGCCGCGCTGTTCTGCTTCGCGCAGGCCGGCATCGGCGCGGTGTTCGGCCCGGGTTTCGGCGCGGTCATCGCAAGCCTGCTCGCCGGAGTCATCGTGTTCGCGATCGGCGCGGTGCTGTACGACCTGCTGCTGCGTCCGGTGACGGGGTTGAGCGTCGCCGGCAGCGAGGGCGAAGGCCACTATCCGCAGCTGACGCTCACCCTCGGGCTCTCACTGGTGCTCGCCAACGGCGGGCTGATCCTGTTCGGCTCGTCGCCTCAGACGATCCGCACGCCGCTATCGTCGACGGCGTGGGAGCTGCCCGTGTTCGGCAGCGACATCTCGCTCTTCCTCAACAAGGCGCGCACGGTGGCGTGCCTCGTCACGCTCGTCGTCGCCTTCGGCGTGGCCATGTTCATCAACCGCTCGCGCCACGGCAAGATCCTGCGCGCGGCGGCCGACAATGCCGAGGCCGCGACCTACATGGGCATCAAGGTTACGCGCGCGCACCGCCTCGCGTTCGCGCTCGGTGCAGGGATCAGCGCCATCGCGGGTGGGCTGGTCGCGACGTACTACCCGTTCCAGCCCTACACCGGCCTCGAGTTCATCATCGTGATGTACGCGGGTGTCGTGCTGGGCGGCATGGGCAGCGTGATCGGCGCCTTCTGGGGCGGCATCACCATCGGCCTCGTGCAGCAGCTTTCGACGCTGGTGCTGCCGCAACAGCTGCAGAACGCGACGATCTTCGTCGTGTTCCTGCTCATCATCCTCCTGCGCCCGCAAGGGCTCTTCGGCCGCAATGTCGAACGCGTCTGAGCCCTCGCGCGGCCGTTCCGTCGCCATCATCCTTGGCGTCGTCGCGGCGTACGTCGCGCTGTCGTGGCTCATCCCCGACAAGTACTACCAGCTCATCTTCACCACCATCCTCATCTGGGCCGTGGTCGGCGTTGCGTTCAACATCTTCAGCGGCTACTCGGGGCTGCTCTCGTTCGGGCACGCGGCGTTCTTCGGGCTCGGTGCCTATACGGTCGCGCTGCTGCTCGTGAAAGCCGGTGTCACGCCGTGGATCGGAATGCTCGCTGCCGCCGCGGTGGGCGGCGTCGCGGGCATCGTCATCGGCTATCCCACGTTCCGGCTGCGCGGGCACTACTTCGCGCTCGCGATGCTCGCGTATCCATTGGTGCTCCTCTATCTCTTCCAATGGATGGGATTCCAGGAAGAGTCGATCCCGATGAACCGGGAATCGCCCGCGGCCTGGATGCAGTTCGCGGATACGCGCGTGTACATCCTGCTCTCGGCCCTCCTGCTCGCCATTGCGCTCCTGATCAACCTGCATGTCGCGCGCTCCCGCTTCGGGCTGTCGCTGCTCGCGATCAAGCAGAACGAGCCCGCGGCGATGGCGGCGGGCATCAATCCGCTGCGCTGGAAGCTCATCGCCATCATGCTGTCGGCCTCGCTCACGGCCGTCGCCGGCGGGCTCTACGCGGTCGTGCAGCTGATCGTCACGCCGGAGTCGGTGTTCGGCGTGCTCGTATCGTCGCGCGCGCTGATCGTCACGCTGTTCGGTGGCATCGGCACGCTGTGGGGACCGGTGGTCGGCTCGCTGGTGCTGATCCCGCTGGGCGAGATCCTGCACGTGCAGCTTTCGCATATCCTGCCCGGCATCCAGGGCGTGGTGCTCGGCATCGCGATCATCGCGGTGGTGTTGCTCGCCCCCGAGGGCATCCTCCCGTATGTGCTGCGCCGGTTCCGTCGCGCCGATCCGTCCGCCGGTGCGCTCACACTCGACACCGCGCCATACGTGCGCGATCCGGCGCCGCCGACGCTGGGCGCGGCGACCATGGAAGTGCGCGACGTCGCCGTGCGGTTCGGCGGCCTGCAGGCGCTGTCGAAGGTGACGTTCGACGTGAAGCAGGGCGAGATCCTGGGCATCATCGGACCCAACGGGGCCGGCAAGACGACGCTCTTCAACATCCTGAACGGCTTCATCGGACCGACACAGGGCACCGTGCGGTTCGATGGGCAGGAGCTCATCGGCAAGCCCGCCTACGAGATCTGCCGTGCGGGGGTGGGCCGGACGTTCCAGATCGTGCGCCCCTTCGCGGGGCTGTCGGTGCTGCGCAACGTCGTCGTCGGCGCGTTCGCGCATCAGGCCGACGAAGCAGCCGCATACAGCGATGCTCGCGCCGCGCTCGAGCGCGTCGGCCTCACCTCGCGTTCGACGGTGCTCGCGGGCAATCTCACCACCGTCGAGCTGCGCCTGATGGAGCTCGCGCGCGCGCTCGCGAGTCGCCCGAAGCTCCTGCTGCTCGACGAGATCCTCGCCGGCCTCGGTGCGGGCGAGGTCGAGCACATGCTGCGTGCGATCGCGGCCATCCGCAAGGAAGGCGTGTCGATCGTGATCATCGAGCACACCATGCACGCGATGGTGCGGCTCGCCGATCGCCTGGTCGTGCTCGATCATGGTGAGGCGATCGCAACGGGCGATCCGGCCACGGTGATCAACCTTCCGCACGTGGTCGAAGCGTATCTCGGCAAGAAGTGGGCGAACCGTGCTGCGGCTTGAGAACATCTCGGTCTCCTATGGCGGACTGCACGCGTTGCAGAGCGTGTCCATCGAGGTCAAGGCCGGTGAGTTCGTGGCTATCGTCGGGCCCAACGGTGCGGGCAAGACAACGCTGTTCCGTGCGATCTCGGGTGTCGTCCCGCTCGCCGGCGGTCGCATCGAATATGAGGGCCGCGCGCTGTCGGACATCGCTGCAGCGGATCGTCCTGCGCTCGGCATTGCGCACGTGCCGGAGGGACGCCAGGTGTTCCGCTCCCTCACCGTGCTCGAGAACCTCGAGATGGGCGCGCAGACACCCGCGGCGCGCAAGGTGTGGCCCGATACGAAGAAGCGCCTGTTCCAGCTCTTCCCGCGACTCGAGGAGCGCCAGGCGCAATACGCGGGCACGCTGTCGGGCGGCGAGCAGCAGATGGTCGCCGTCTGCCGCGGCCTCGCGTCGTGCCCGAAGCTGCTCATGCTGGACGAGCCCTCGATGGGACTCGCGCCGATCATCGCCGACCAGATCTTCGAGCAGGTCGAGAAGATTCACCGCGAGCAGGGCATCGCGATCCTTCTGGTCGAGCAACGTGTCGCCGAGGCGCTCGAAACGTGCGACCACGGCTACGTGCTCGAATCAGGTCGCATCGTGCTCGGCGGAACTCACGACGCGCTGCTGGCAGACCCGCGCGTCAAGCAGGCGTATCTTGGAGCATAAATACTTGAACGGAGGACGTATGCGAAGTATCGCCACTCTTGCCGCAATCTCGGCGTTCGCCTGCACCGCAATGCTGGCGGCCTCGCCGGCGTTCGCTCAGAACCCGAAGGAGGTGAAGGTCGCGGTCGCCGTCCCGATCACCGGGCCGTGGGCGCGCAATGGTGAGCTGCACGTGAAGGGCGCGCAGCAGGCCGTCGACGACATCAACGCGCAGGGCGGCGTGAAGGCCCTGGGCGGCGCGAAGATGAAGCTCGTGGTGGTCGACACGGGTGATTCCGCGGAGAAGGCAAAGAACGCGGCGCAGCGCATGCTGTCCGCCGATCCCGACCTCGTCGGCGGCACCGGTGCGTTCGTGAGCTCGTTCACGCTCGCCGTCACGGAGGTCACGGAGCGCGCCGAAGTGCCGTGGCTCACGCTGTCGTATTCCGACCAGATCACCAATCGCGGCTACAAGTACGTGTTCCAGACCTCGCCCACCGCGACGAAACAGGCGGAGGACGCGCTGCCGGTGATCCTCGCGCTGTCGAAGACGGCGGGTGCCGCGCAGCCGAAAACGATCGGCATCATCATGGACAACACCGCCTCGCCGGTGAGCTTCACCAAGCCGATGCGCGAAGGCGGCTTCGACAAGCTCGGCCTGAAGCTCGTGGTCGACGAAGTGTTCACGCCACCCCTCGCCGACGCGACGTCGATGGTGCAGAAGGTGCGCAACGCACGACCCGACGTGATGCTGGTGCTCACCACGAACGTGCCCGACACCAAGCTGATCCTCGAGAAGCTGAACGAGATGGGCCTCGGCAAGGGTCGCGTTCCCGTCATCACCAACGGCGGCCACATGGGCGCGCCGGAGCTGCTGAACGTGACGGGCAAGGACCTGCTCGAGGGCGTGATGGTCATCATCGCCAACTGGGGCGGCAAGGGCCAGGAGCAGCTCATCAACGCCTTCAAGACGAAGCAGAAGGAGCCGTGGATGACGCAGGACAGCATCTCCACCTATGGCGACATCTGGATCCTCAAGGAAGCGATGGAGCAGTCGAAATCGGCCGACCCCAAGAAGGTCGCGGCGGCGATGCGCTCGATGGACGGCGGCGCCGCCGGAAAATACTTTCCAGGTGGCAAGCTCAAGTTCGATCCGAACGGACGCCGCGCAGGTGCGGAGCTCGTGATCCTGCAGTGGCAGAACGGCGAACCCAGGCCGATCTATCCCACCTCCCTCGCGACGACCAAGGCGTCGTGGCCGAAGAAATAGGGAGCCGAACCATGCGTGCATTCGTGCGCCACGGCGCGGCCGCTGCGCTCCTCGCGTTCGCAGCGGTCGCGCAGGCCGCGTGGCCCGAGCGGCCAGTGCGGCTGGTGGTGGGCTTCGCGCCGGGCGGTTCCGACATCGGGGGCCGCATCATTGCGCAGAAGCTCTCGGAGATGTGGGGCCAGGGGGTGATCGTCGACAACAAGCCCGGCGCGTCGGGCAACATCGGCGCCGACATGGTCGCGAAGGCGGCGCCCGACGGCTACACCATGCTGCTGTTCGTGAACTCGTACACGATCAACACCTCGGTGTACAAGGGCCTGCAGTGGGACGCGGTGAAGGATTTCGCGCCCGTGGGCCGCTACACGCTGTCGCCGATGGTCGTGGTGGTGCATCCGTCGTTTCCCGCGAAGAACGTGAAGGAGATGACGGACTTCGCGAAGGCCAATCCGGGCAAGCTCAACTTCGGCTCTGCCGGCAGCGGTACCGCGCCGCATCTCGTGGGCGAGCTCTACGCGATGAAGACGGGCGTGCAGATGACGCACATCCCGTACAAGGGCTCCGCGCCCTCGATCACCGCGCTCGTCGCAGGTGACGTGCAATTGTCGTTTGCAGCGTCGAGCTCGGTGGCGGCGTTCGTGAAGGACGGGCGCCTGCGTCCACTCGCGGTGACCACGCACAACCGCGATCCGCAGTTCCCCGCACTGCCCACCGTCGAGGAAGCCGGCATTCCCGGTTTCGATGCCGACATCTGGTACGCGTTGGTGATGCCGGCGAAGACGCCGCCCGCGATCATCAAGAAAGTGTCGGACGACCTGAAGACCGCGCTTGCCGATCCCGACATCCAGGCCAAGCTCAAGACGAACGGCCTCGAGCCCGCGTGGTTGGGTCCCGAGGACACCGCAGCGCTCATCAAGCGCGATGTCGCGCGCTGGAAGGAAGTCTCGAGCCGGATCAACCTCCAGCTCGATTAGGCCTGCTCACATGTCGCTGTTCGCCCGCGAGCCCGAGCTCACCTACGTCGGCAAGGACCTGCAACGGCCCGAATGCGTGCTCGCGTGCGCATCGGGCCGGCTGTACATGTCGGATGCGCGCGGCGGCGTCACCACGATCGCACCGGATGGCACGCAGCGACTGATCGGCGGCCGGACGGAGCTCACCCCCAACGGCATTGCGCTGTGCCGCGACGGCTCGTTCCTAATCGCCAATCTCGGCAGCGGCGGCGTGTGGCGCATCGACGCGAACGGCGAAGCGCGGCCGTATCTGTCGGAGGTCGAGGGTCGCACGCTGCCGGGCGCGAACTTCGTCGGGCTCGACACGCAGGAGCGCATCTGGATCAGCATCAGCGCGCATTTCACCGGGGAAGCCTATCCGACACGCGCGAAGACGGGCTACATCATCCTCGTCGACAAGGCAGGCGCGCGCATCGCGGCGGACGGCCTGCAATACACGAACGAATCGCGCGTCGATCCGTCCGGCAAGTATCTCTTCGTCAACGAAACGTTCGGCCGCAAGGTCACGCGCTTTCGCCTAGCGAGCGATGGCTCGCTGCACGACCGCGAGACGTATGCCGAATTCGGCGCTGCCGATTTTCCGGACGGCCTCACGCTCGATGCCGACGGCGGCGTGTGGGTCATGTGCGTCGGCAGCAACCGCATCTATCGCGTCGATGCCGATCGGCGCATCGAGACAGTCATCGACGACAGCATCCCCGAAACCGTCGAGAAGCTCGAAGCCGCGTTCCAGTCGGACACGCTGAAACGGCCCGACCTTGGCGCGAGCCGGGGCCCGCGCATCACCAACGTAACGAGTCTCTGTTTCGGCGGGCCCGACCTGCGCACGGCATACCTCGGCTCGCTCAAGGCGACGACGCTCGCATCCTTCCGCTCGCCCGTCCCCGGCGTCCCGCAGGTCCATTGGAACTGGAGCTGAAGCCATGAAGGCCCCCTACAGCAGGACGTTGTACGACCTCCTCTGCGAGCAGGCCGAGCGCTATCCGAAGAACGAAGCCGTCGTCTCCGGCACGACGCGCTACACCTATCCGCAATTGCGCGATCGCGCGGCCATCGTCGGCGCGGGCCTGCGTGCGCTCGGTCTCAAACGACACGATCGCGTAGGCCTGCTGCTCAACAACTGCGCGGAGTGGGTCGAGATCTGTTTCGGCGCCGCGGCGATCGGCGCGGTGCTCGTCCCGTTCTCGACGTGGTCGAAACGCCGCGAGCTCGAGTTCCTGTTCAAGGATTCGCGCATCAAGGTGCTGCTCGCCGTCGACAGGCTCGGCGACCAGAACTACGCGCAGGACATCGATGCGATCCGGGCCGCACACTCGTCGCTCGCACTCGTCATGATCGGCGACACGAAGCTCGCAGGCGCGACGCCCTATGCGACGTTCATGCAGCAGTCGCCGCTCACCGAGCCGCTACCGGCGGGCGACGGTGCGCGCGTCGACGACACCGCACTCGTGCTCTACACGTCGGGATCCACGTCGTACCCGAAGGCGGTGCCGCTGCGGCATCACTCGATCATCGAGAACGGGTTCAACATCGGCGAGCGGCAGGGCTACACACCGCAGGACCGCGTGCTGCTCTCGCCGCCGCTCTTCTGGTCCTACGGCTCGGCGAATGCGATGTGCGCCACGCTCGGTCACGGCGCGACGCTCGTGCTGCAAGGCCGCTTCGACGCCGGAGAGTCGCTCGACTTGATCGAGAACGAGCGCTGCACCGCGCTCTACACGATGCCGGGCATGACCAGCGCGATGCTCGCGCACAAGGACTTCCGCCGCGAGCGCACGAAAACGCTGCGCAAGGGCGTCACCATCGGCACGCCGCAGGATGTCGCCACCGCCGCCAACGACCTCGGCGCAAGCGAGATCTGCAACGTGTACGGCCAGACCGAATCGTGCGGGAACTGCGTGGTCACGTGGCATCACTGGCCGCTCGAGCGGCGTATGCAGGTGCAGGGCCCGGCGCTGCCCGGTGTCGAGATCCGCATCGTCGACGAGACGACCGACATGCCCGTCGGGCCGAACACGCCCGGGCAGATCGAGGTCAGGGGCAACCTCACGCCGGGCTACGACGGCGTGAGTGCGGAGAACAATGCCAAGACGTTCACCGCCGACGGCTTCTTCCGCACGGGCGACCAGGGCCAGCTCACGCCTGACGGCGATCTGCAGTTCCTGGCGCGCACGACGGAGATGATCAAGCGCGCGGGCATCAACATCGCACCGGCCGAGGTCGAGGAAGTGCTGCGCCAGCATCCGGGAGTGGCCGAGGTCGGTGTGGTCGGCACGGCAGACGCGGACAAGGGCGAGATCGTCGTCGCGTTCGTCGTGCCCAAGGCAGGCGCTGCGCTCACCGAGGACGCGCTGCGCGCGCATTGCCGCGCCGAAGCTGCCAGCTACAAGACGCCCGATCGCGTCGAGCTGTGCGCCACGCTTCCGACCACCGCGACCGGCAAGCTGATGCGCAACGGTCTGAAGGAGATGGCAGCAAAGCTTCCGCCGCGCACGAAAGGACGATGACCTCATGTCCAACGCCTCTTCTTCCGCTCAGGCACGCACCTCCAACGACCCCGCCGCGAAGGTGGTCGAAGGATTGAAGGGCCTGATCGTCGACTCGATTCCTTCGGCGCGCGACATCGTGTTCGACAAACTGGTCAGAAGCGCGGGCGGGCTGTCGCGCGAGAACTGGTCCTTCGACCTGACGTGGACCGACGCCGCGGGGCGTCACGCCCACCCGATGATGCTCATGCGCGACGCCGCGGGCACCCTGCTCAACACCGAGCGAGCGCGCGAGTTTGCGGTGTTGAAGGCCCTCGAGGGCACGAACGTGCCCGCCCCGAAGGTGTACTGGATCGACGCGCAGGGACGCTGGCTGGGCGCCCCGTCGGTCGTGATGGAGCGCGTGCCCGGTTACTGCGATTACATGGTCCTGAATGGCGCCAGCGCGCTCGAAGAGCGCCTCGCAATGGCTCGCGCCTTCATCACCCTGATGGCGAACATCCACGCGGTGGATTGGCAAGCGCGCGGGCTCGGCGACACGCTGGGCGTGCCCGATGGCAAGCCCTCGCTCGTCGAGTTGAAGCACTGGAAGGGCGAATACAGGAAGGCGCAACTCGAACCCCATCCGGAGCTCGACTACATCCTGACATGGCTCGAGCGCCACGCTCCTGCGGCCGAGGCGATCGTCCTCGTGCATGGCGACTTCAAGCCGGGCAACGCACTGATCGAAGGCGGACGCATCACCGCCAAGCTCGACTGGGAAACCGCGCTGCTCAGCGACCCGCTCTCGGATCTGGGCTGGGTCACCAATCCGGTCAGGAAACGCGAGCACCAGATACCGGGTCACTGGGAAAGGCGGCAGATCGTCGACGCCTATCGTGAGCTGACCGGCCGCAAGGTCCGCGACGCGGACCTCTACTGGTGGAACGTGTTGTCCGCCTGGAAACTGGCGGTGATACAACTCACGGCCGTGGCCGAGTTCGTCGCCGGGCGCTACAACCGCGTGTTCCAGACGCCGTCGTGGTTGTTCCGCCCGATGTTCCAGATGATGGAAGCTGCGGAGGCTGCCGAATGAGCGCGCCGGGCCGCCCCAAGCGCGAATCAGCCCCGGAGCGCACAGCGCGGAGCGTAGTCCAATGAGACCCACCGTCGAAGAGCAGTTGCAGGGTACGTGCCGCATTCTGGAAACCGTCGTCGCGCCCACCGTCGGCGAGCCGTTCGCGCGGACCCTGCTCGACGGCCTGATCGCGAACCTGCGCATGCTCACCGGCGCTGTGCCACAGGTCGAGCCTTTCCTGCGCTACGACAATCAGGGCACCGTGAAACTGCTCGCGACGCTGCGCAACTCGCTGCCAGGCGATCTGGCCGCGCGCGTGAAGGCGGCGCTCGATGAATCGGAGCCGGATGCAACCGACACCGCCGCTCTCGATGAGCGTAATCGCCGCTTGCGCGAGTTGCTTGCGCAAGCCGTGTGCAGCGAGGGCCTGTCGCCCGATCAGCACCGCGACATCGTGAAGTACATGACCGAGCGCGCGTCGCGCGTCCCTATGCGCTACGTGTCGACCGCCCCCACTCCACCGGCTACCGCGAAGTCCTAATGAAACGCCCCCTCGGGGCGGCCCTTCGGAACTGACATCATGTTGACCGCACTCGACGACACGCTGTGGCACCAGCTGCCGACCACGTTCGATCACGTCTGGACCAGCGATCCGCGCTGGTTCGATCGCTATTGGTTCGCGATCTACTCGCAGGACGGCCGCGTCGCGATCCAGGTCACGATGGGCGCCTATCGCAACATGAACGTGCTCGACGGCGGCGCCGTGATGATCGTCGACGGCAAGCAATACAACGTCAGGGTGTCGCGTTCGCTCGACCGCAACGCCGAGACTGTCTGCGGACCGCTGCGCATACGACCGGTGGAACCGCTGAAGTCGTTCGACATCGTCATCGCGCCAGGCGACCACGCACTGCACGGTGAAATCCGTTGGGAGTGCGTCGAGCCGGCCCACGAGGAACATCCGCACTACACCCGTCTGCAGGGGCGCACGGTCGAGGACTATCGACGCTTCGACCAGATCGGCGTGGCGAGCGGCTGGCTCGAAGTCGAGGGCAAGCGCGTCACGATCGACCGCTGGTGGGCCTGCCGCGACCACTCCTGGGGCGTGCGCCGCGGCATGGGTGTGCCGGAGCCCGTGACCGGACCCAAGGTGACGCTCGCAGAAAAGGGGCATGTCATGTCCTTCCTGTTCTTCTCCACCGACACGATGAGCGGATCGCTGCTGTTCTCGGGCCGCGGCGACGACGTGCCGTATACCACTGGCGTGGTCACGGATCGCCGCACGCACCAGATGCATCACGCGACGAAGATCGAGCTCGAGGTCGACCTGCACGAAGGCACGCGGCGCTTTCGTCGCGCGGGCGAACGGGTGACGTTCGAGGATGGACGGCAATTGCGCCTGGACGTCGAGGCGCGCGGCTCGTCGATCGCAATGCAGGGGCTGGGCTACAGCGGCGGCTACAACGATGGCAAGGGCCTCGGCGTGTGGCGCGCGGAAAACCACCTGGAGTCCGACGTCTGGGACGTCTCGCACCCGGCGAACATCGTCTATCCCGACGGCACGCAGAAAACGCACTGGCACCGCATCCAGCCGGTGGGCATCGTCGCCGACTTCGACGGCGAGGCCAGTCGGGGCACCGGCAGCATGACGCTCACCATCGCCGGCAAGCTGCCGGAACATCTGCAGCTCAAGTCGCGAGCCGAAGCCTAGGCGTTTCCAAGGAATCGCATGGCAGCCTCCGTCCTGTCCGAATGCCTGCGTCCCGGCGACCGCATCGTCGTCGGCCAGTGCCTCGGAGAACCTGTCGGACTGATCGCGGAGTTGTTCGAGCTCGCCCCACGCCTGGGGACGGTGGACGTGTTCTGCGGGCTGTCACTCAACGAGGCGTGGCTGCAGGACGTGCCGGACGCCCTGCGCGTGACCAGCTACTGCGGGCTGGGCACCGTGCGCAAGCTGGTGGCGCGCGAACGCGCCCGCGTCGTGCCCGCTTCGCTGTCACAGCTGTCGTCGATGCTCGCATCGCGCGCGCTGCCCGTGGACGTGGTGCTGCTGCAGGTGTCGCCCGCCGATGCGGACGGTTATCACAGCGTGGGCTGCGCATTCGACTACGCATGGGATGCGGTGCAGGTGGCGCGAGTGGTGGTGGTCGAGGTGAACTCGAGGATGCCGATGACGCGCGGCAGCGGCCGCCTGCATCGCAGCCGCGTGGTGGTGGCACGGGAGAGTGACACCGCCTTGCTCGAATCGCCCGCGGAAGCACCGAGTGAAGTGCAGCGGCACGTCGCCCGCGAGGTGGCGAAGCTGGTTCCCGACGGCGCCACCTTGCAACTGGGCATCGGCGGGCTGGCCGTGGCGATTGCGGGAGCGCTCAAGGATCGGCGCGGCCTGAAGGTCCGTTGTGGCACGGTGGGCGACTGGTTTCTGGACCTGGTCGACAGCGGTGCGATCGACACCGCCACGCCGGACGCCTGCCTCGCGTCGCTGGTGCTCGGCAGTCGACACTTCTACGAATCGTTGTCCCTCGAGGGCATTCTCGGCTTCGCATTGCCGGCGCAACTGGTGGTGCCCATCGCGGGATCGCCCTTCATGTCGATCAACTCGGCGATCGAGGTCGACTTGTGCGGACAGGTCAACGCCGAGTTCGTGGGCGAGCGCTATGTCGGCACGGTCGGCGGCCAGACCGACTACTTCAGGGCGGCGCGCCGGTCCCCCGGCGGGGTGGCAATCCTGGCGCTGCCGGCCACCACGGGACGGGATGCAAAGAGCCGCATCATCGCGCGCTGCGGGTATGTCACGTCGGCACAAAGCGATGTCGACGTCATCGTCACCGAGCATGGCGCGGCGGACATCCGCGGCACCACGCTGAAGGAGCGCAGCGCGCTGATCGCCAACATCGCAGACCCGCGAGCACGCGGGGCGCTGCTCGGCGTGGTGGCGTAGGCTGATTCGGCGCACGAAAGGACCGTAAGTCATGGGCGAAGAAGCATGGGGCCGCTGGGGTAGCGAGGACGAGCGCGGCGCGCTCAATCACATCGGGGCGTCCGAAGTGGCACGCGCGACGAAGCTGGTGCGGGAAGGCAAGGTGCTCTCGCTTGCGCAGCCGCTGTCGCCGGACACCCCGGTGCCCAATCATCGCGGGCCGATGCAGCATTTCATGCAGCGCGATGGCGGCGACTACGCGGCGGGCGGCAAGCGGCCCGGCGGCTTCCAGTTCGCGGAAGACACGGTCGTGATGGCGCTGCAGTTCGGCACGCACATCGATGCGCTCTGCCACGCGTGGCACGACGACAAGCTCTACAACGGCTTTCCGTCCACCGGCACGCGCAGCACGACGCGCGCGGTGCGTTGCGGCGTGGAGAAGATGGGCCCGATCGTCGCGCGCGGGATCCTGCTCAACGTGCTCGACAACGGCAAGCCGCTCGCGAAAGGCACCCCCGTCACGCGCGCGCAGCTGCAGGCCGCCGCCGGGCATGCGCACGTCACCATCGAGCGCGGCGACGTCGTGCTGGTGCGCACGGGCTGGCTCGAATCGATGCTCAACGATCCGCATTACTACGACGGCGAGCCCGGCATCGACGTCGAGGCGGGACGCTGGCTCGCCGAAGCGGGTGTGGCCGTCATCGGCTCCGACAACTTCGCGGTGGAGCACATCCCGTTTCCACAAGGCACGGTGTTTCCCGTGCATCAGCTCGTGATCCGCGGCTACGGCATCCCGCTGCTGGAAGGGCTGGTGCTCGCACCGCTTGCGGCCACCGGCGCCAGTCAATTCCTTTTCGTTGCGGCGCCTCTGCCCTTCGTGGGCGGCACCGGCAGCCCGCTCGTTCCCCTGGCCATCCTGTGAGGGGAATCGATCATGGCTGATGCACCTCTCACCGGACTGCGCGTGCTGAGTCTTGCCGAGCAGTACCCCGGGCCGTACGCAACGATGCTGCTCGCCGACATGGGCGCGGACGTGATCATGGTGGAACGGCCGAAAGGCGGCGATCCATCGCGCCGATTTCCGGGGCTCTTCACCTCCCTCAATCGCAACAAGCGATCGGTCACGCTCGACCTCAAGAGCGAGCAGGACCGCGAGCGCTTCATGGCGCTGGTCGACACGGCCGACGTTGTGATGGAAGGCTATCGTCCGGGCACGGCGGCGCGGCTCGGCATCGATGCCGATACGCTGCGACGGCGCAAGCCCGGTCTCATCTACGTGTCCATCTCGTCGTTCGGCCAGACCGGCCCCTGGGCGAGCATCGCGGGCCACGATCTGAGCATCCAGGGTGCGTTGGGCATGCTCAACGTGACGCCCGGCAAGGAAAGTCGAGAAGTGGTGCCCGCGTTGCCCATGGCCGACATCGCGTCGGCGATGTTCGCGGCGTTGAGCGTGCTCGCGGCACTGCATGGGCGAACCCGCACCGGCGTCGGCGCCACGCTCGACGTCTCGATGCTCGATGCGCTCGTGAGCTGGATGACGGTGTTCCTGGTGCCGCCGCTGAACAACCTGCCCCTGCGCGACCTGCCGCCGCTCGACCCGGGCTACGGCATCTTCTCGACCCGCGACGGACGCCAGCTCACGTTGAGCATCGCCGGCGAGGACAAGATGTGGGCGGAGCTGTGCGAGCTCCTGGGGCTGCGCGAGCTCGCATCACTGAACGAGGCCGACCGCAGCGCACGAGTGGCCGAGATCGACCCCGTTCTGCGTGCCGCGATCCGCCAATGGCGCTACGACGATCTCGTGGCAGAGCTCGAGAATCGACTCATCGCCTTTGGGCCCGTGCTGCGTGGCGCCGAGGCGCTCGACAATCCGCAGCTGCAGTCCCGACGTATCGTGCAGGAAATCGCACAGGGCGGCGGCACGCAACGCCACATCATGCAGCCCGTGCTGTTCGACGGCGCTCAATTTCGGCTCCAGCGCGGGGTTCCGGAGCTGGGGCAGCACAACGCGGAGCTGCTCCCGCGATCGAAGTGACGCTCGCAAAGGAGATGACCATGGTTTCACGACGCAGGCTGCTGGGCGCGACATTGGCAGGTACAGGCGTGCTGGTCGCGCGAGGCGTGCTCGGACAGACCACCAACTGGCCCGAACGCCCGGTGAAGATCATCGTGCCGTTCTCATCCGGAGGTGCCGCCGACCTGCTCACCCGTTCCTGGGCCGAGGGACTCACGGCCAAGCTGGGGCAGCCCTTCATCGTGGAGAACAAGACCGGTGCGGGCGGCAACATCGGCATGGAAGCCGTATCGCATTCGCCGCCGGATGGCTACACGATCGCCTCGGCCACTATCGGCACGCTCTCGATCAACCAGTTCCTGTTCGCCAAGATGGGGTACGACCCCGTCAAGGATTACGCCTACGTGTCGACCATCTGGGAAAACTGCAACGTGGTCGTAGTTCCAGCCGATCACAATCCGGCGAAGACCCTGCAGGAATTCCTCGCGTGGGCGAAGACGAAGCCCAACGGAGTCAACTTCGGGTCGGCCGGCGTGGGCACCACGCCGCATCTTGCGGGCGAGCTCTTCCGCCTTCGCACAGGCATCAAGGCAACGCACGTGCCGTTTCGGGGCGCGGCCGAGTCGATCCCGGCGCTGCTGTCCGGCACGACGGATTTCGCGGTCGACAACATCGCGAGCTACATGCCGCACATCAAGGGCGGCAAGGTGCGCGCGCTCGCGGTCACGTCGGCGACACGCTGGCCAACGCTCCCGGATGTTCCCACCATGGCGGAGGCCGGCGTCCCCGACTTCGTGGTCACCTCGTGGGGCGCGTTCGTGATGCCCGCCAACACGCCACCCGCCATCGTGAACAAGCTGTCGACCCTGATGCGCGCCATGGCGGCGGACAGCGGGATGCAGCAGCGATTCCTCGCCGCCGGTGCGCGCGCGATCGCATCGACGCCGCAGGAAACGTCGGCGTTCGCCGCCAAGGAACGGCAAAAGTGGGCCGAGGTCGTGAAGGTGTCGGGGGCGAAGCTCGACTAGGGCGAGGCGCATCATGGCTGATCGAACTACAGCTATCGTGGAAGGACCGCTCGCCGGGATCCGGATTCTCGATCTGTCCACCGTCGTGCTCGGACCCATGGCCGCGCAATACCTCGGCGACATGGGCGCCGACGTCATCAAGATCGAGCCGCCCGAAGGGGACATCACACGCTCGATCGGCGCGCGTCGCTCCGAAGGCATGGGTGCGCTCTACCTCGCCAACAACCGCAACAAGCGCAGTGTCGTGCTCGACCTGAAGCACGCCGGAGGCCGCGGCATGCTGCAGAAAATGGTGGCCGAGAGCGACGTGCTGCTGCACTCCATCCGCACGTCCTCGGCCGAGCGCGTCGGCCTCTCCTACGGTGCGCTGTCCGCACGCAATCCGCGCCTTGTCTACTGTCACGTAAAGGGCTTCTCCGACGACGGCGCGTACGCAGGTCGTCCAGCCTACGACGACATCGTGCAGTCGCTGTCGGGCCTCGCGGCGTTGCAGGAGATCGCGGCGGGCGAGCCTCGCTACGTGCCTTCGATCATCGCCGACAAGGTCACCGCAGTTCACGCTGCCTATGCCATCGCGCTTGCACTCTTTCATCGCGAGCGCACCGGACGTGGGCAGCAGGTGATCGTCCCGATGCTGGAAACGATGGTCGCGTTCAATTGCGCGGAGCACCTCGGCGGCTGTGTGTTCGAGCCGCCGGAGGGTGCGATGGGCTATGCGCCCGTGCGCGAAGGCATGCGCCGTCCGTTCAAGACGCGCGACGGGTATCTGTGCGCACTGCCGTACACCGATACCAATTGGCGTCGCTTCTTCGAGCTGATCGCGCGTCCCGATCTCGCCGCGGATCCGCGGTTCGCAACACAGGCGGGGCGCCAGAAGAACATCAAGATGGTCCTGGGCGAGCTCGCGCAGCAGCTCGCGACGCGCACCAACGCCGAGTGGATCGAGCTCCTCGCCAGCGCGGACATTCCGTACGCCGTGGTCAATCGGCTCGAGGATCTGCTCGAGGACCCGCATCTCACGAGCATCGATTTCTGGCGCCTGCTGGAGCACCCGACCGAGAGAACGCTGCGCATGCCTGCCAACCCGCTCGACATGTCGGACTCGCCGCCGGCGATTCGACGCCTGCCGCCGCGACTGGGCGAGCACACCGTGGAAGTGCTGAAGGAGTTCGGTGTCGACAACGCTGCGATCCAACGCCTGACCGCCGGAGGCCGCGCATCATGATTCCGCGCACGCTGTTCTCGCCCGAGCACGATCTGTTTCGCGAAACGGTGCGCCGCTTCGTCGAGAACGAGATCACGCCGCATCACGCCAAGTGGGAAAAGGCGGGCGAGGTGCCGCGCGAATTGTGGCGCAAGGCGGGCGAGACCGGGCTGCTGTGCCCCAACGTGCCGGAGGAATACGGCGGCATGGGTGGCGATTTCCTGCACAGCGCGATCATGATGGAAGAGATGGCGCGCGCCGGCGCCACCGGGCCGACGTTCTACCTGCACTCGGACATCGTCGCGCCCTACTTCGTCGATTTCGGAACCGAGGAGCAGAAGCGCAAGTGGCTGCCGAAGATGGCGACGGGCGAAGTGGTCGTCGCGGTCGGCATGACGGAGCCCTCCTCGGGCAGCGATCTGCAGGGCATGCGCACCACTGCCGTACGCGACGGCGACGAGTACGTCATCAACGGCCAGAAGGTGTTCATCACCAACGGCACCACCGCCGACGTGCTCGTGCTCGCATGCAAGACCGACCCCAAGGCCGGCGGCAAGGGCGTGAGCCTCATCCTGGTGGAGACGGATCGAAAGGGATTTGAGCGCGGGCGGCGGCTCGAGAAGATCGGCTGCAAGGCGCAGGACACCGCGGAGCTCTTCTTCGCGAACCTGCGCGTGCCGGTGACCAATCTGCTCGGCCAGGAGGGCCGCGGCTTCATCCATCTCATGACGCAGCTCACGCAGGAGCGTCTCATCCAGGCCATCCGCGCCGTCGCGGCATCGGAGGCGATGCTGCAATGGACGATCGAGTACGTGAGCCAGCGCCAGATGTTCGGGCAGACACTCGCGGATTTCCAGAACACCCAGTTCAAGCTCGCGGAGATGCATTCGGAAATCCTCGGCCAGCGCGTGCTCGTCGATCGCTGCATCGAGCTGCACCTGCACGGCAAGCTGGACCCGGTCGACGCCGCCTCCGCCAAGATGATCACCACCGAAACGCAGGGCAAGGTGGCGGACCAGTGCCTGCAGCTCTTCGGCGGCTGGGGCTTCATGTGGGAGTACCCGATCGCGCGCGCCTACGCGGATGCACGGATGACGCGCATCGGCGGCGGCGCCACCGAAGTGATGAAGCAGATCATCGGCCGCAGCCTGCTCCCGTCGCTGCGCAAGAAGCGCGAGCCGGAACGTCCTGCGGCAGAGGTGTGAGCCCGAAGGGCGGCCCCGAGGGCGAATCAGTCCCGAAGCGCGTAGCGCGCAGGGAAGTTCAGTGAGCCCGCCGGGCCGCCCCAAGGGCGAGTTAGCCCCGCAGCGCGTAGCGCGCAGGGAAGTTCAGTACGCCACGGGTATAAAATGCTACCCATCGGAATGAAATCGGACTCGGGGTGGCATGCGCAAGGCGACGTCATCGGCGGCGGGCAAGCAGGCGAGCGTAAAGGACCAGATCGCCGCCCTCAAGCGGGAGCGCATCGTTGCGGCGGCGGTGGACCTGTTCTACGAGCAGGGCTACGAGAACGCCACCCTCGAAGCCGTGGCCGACAGCATGGCCGTGACGAAGCCGTTCATCTATGGCCAGTTCGGCTCGAAGACCGACCTGCTTGCCGAGATCTGCGCTCACGGCATCCGCAGGCTGCTGGCTGCGATCGAGTCGGCTCCGACCGCGCTCTCGCCCACCGAGAGGCTGCGCTGGCTGGCGCGGCAGGCAGCGCTCGTGATCCTCGAGAATCGGCGCCAGATCGCGATCTCCACGCGCGAGGAAAAGAACCTCGATCCGGCGCAGCTCAAGGCCATCAACGACATGCGTCGCGATTTCGGCCGCAGGCTGGCAGGACTGCTGGAGACCGGAGCGAAGTCCGGTGAGTTCACGCTCGCCGACGCGCGCCTCACCTCGCTAGCGATCGGCGGCATGCTCAGCTGGACGTACGTCTGGTTCGACCCCGATGGTCGCTTCCATACCGAACAGGTCTCCGACATGCTGACCGACCTGATCCTGGCGATGGTGCAGGCAAAGCCTGTCAGCGCCGCGCGGCGCGTGAGCCGGAAAACCGTCAGGAAGTGAGGAGCACGCGATGATCATCGCCCGCACGTGGGACGAAGCGAAGCCGGCGCGCCGCGAGAACAACAAGGCGACGTTCCGCGGCTTCGTCACCGACTTCATCGAGGCGCAGCCCGGGGTCGAGCCCCAGGCGCAGGCGTACCTGGTCGAGCAGGAACCCGAGTGGGTGCTGCCCGTGCACTTCCATCTCCAGCACCAGTTCCAGGTGTTCACTGCCGGCAACGGCACCATGGGCAGGCGCGCTGTCGCGCCGCTGTGCATGCATTACGCGTCGGCAGAATCCGGCTACGGCCCGATCGTCGCCGGCCCCGCAGGCGTTGCCTACCTGACGCTGCGCGTGGCGAGCGATACTGGCGCGTGGTACCTGCCCGAGTCGCGGCCGCACATGCAACCGGGACTGCCGAAGAAGCAGGCGCACGGGCAGCCGGCGACGCGCGTGTCGGACGAAGCGCTGCGTGCGCTCGATCGTCCGCAGGTGGAAGCGCTCATCGCCTCCGAGCCCAGCGGTCTCGCCACGCATCTCGTGCGCATGGGTGCCGGGCAGGTCGTGCCGGCGAGCGCGTTCGGGCACACCGGCGATCGCTTCTACGTCGTCACGCGCGGCACGATGCGCCTGGGCGGCAACGACGTCACCGGACTCGCGACGATCTTCGCGTCACGCGACGATTCCCTCGACATCGAGTCGGGAAAGGACGCACTGGAAGTGATGGTGCTGCAGTTCCCGGATGAGGCGCGCTACGGTGCGGCGCAACCCGCGCAGGGCTGAAGCAACGGCTAAACCCCTTTACTCAGAGTAACGCGTTAGGGGTTCAGCGGCTCGAGGCCCGAGGCCTGGAGCACGGGAGCGCTTTCGCGAGACATCAGCATCGCCGTGAAGCTCATGGCAGATTCGCGCTGAGCCGAACCGGTGAGCACGCCCGCCGAGAATGTCGTCACGCTCTCGATTTCCTGCGGCAGCCGCCCTGCAAGCTCGATCCCCGGAACGGCAAGCAGCTCGCTCAGCTGCTGGACGGCGAGCTCCACCTCGCCACGTGCGACCAGCTCCGCGGTGAATCCGCTCGGGATGATCCGAGCCTTCGCATTCACCTCCGCTGCGATCCCCAGGCGCTCGATCAAATCGGCAAAGAACACGCCGCTCGCGCCGATCCTCGAATACGCGATCGACTTCGCGTCGAGCAGCGTGGACCTGAACGCCTCGACCGAGCCGATGTCGGGCCGACGCGCGCCCGCTTTCACCGCGATCCCGACGTACGACAGGGCGATGTCGGTGCGACTGCCCGGCACGAGCCGTCCCTCGTCGATCAGTTGATCGACCGCCTGTGCGGTGAGGATGGCGAGGTCGCCCGACTCACCTGATCGAATGCGGCTGGAGAGCGCGTTGGTCGGTGCAAAGTCGGCCTGCACGATCGTGCCCGTTTGCTGTCGATGCCTCGCCACCAGCTCGTCCATGGCCTTCGCGAGCGCGAGAGTCGACAGGACGTGCAGCGCGGCGGTCATTCGCCTTTCCATACCGGCGCACGGCGTTCCGCGAACGCCGTGGCGCCCTCACGTGCATCGGCGGACTTGAGCAGGTGTCCGGTGATCGCTTCCTGGCGCGCGAACTGCTCCGCGAGTGGCCAGTCGCGCTGCTCGACGATCACTCTCTTGCTCGCCGCGACGGCGAGCGGTGCGTTGGCGAGGATCTTGCGCGCGAGACGCATCGCGCCTTCCAGCGCCTGTCCGGGTTCGACCAGCTCGTTGATCAGACCGAACTGGTAGAGCCGCTCGGCCGAGAGGAAATCACCGGTCAACGCGGCTTCCATCGCGACGCGTTGCGGTATCAGCCTGGGGAGGCGAATCAGTCCGCCCGCAGCGGCGGCGAGCCCGCGCTTCGTTTCCGGGATGCCGAACTTTGCATCGCGCGCCGCCACGCACAGATCGCACGCCAGCACGGCCTCGAAGCCTCCGGCCAATGCGTACCCCTCGACGGCGGCGATCAGCGGCTTCTTCGGCGGCGTGTACGCAATGCCCATGATGCCGCGGCCTTCGACGCGCGTGATCTCGCCGCGCACGAACGCCTTGAGATCCATCCCGGCGCAGAACGTGCCACCCGCACCCGTCAGGATGCCGAGTCGCAGATCGGGGCGCCGGTCCATCTCGTCGACGGCCTCGCACACGCCATACGACACGGCACGATTCACCGCATTCTTCTGATCGGGCCGATTGATCGTGATCACGACGATGCCGTCGACGTGCTCGACCAGGACTTCGTTGCTCATCGCTGCCTCGCTATGCCGGAGTGGATCCGTTCCATTGCACGGTGATCATTCGGTCTGCTCGAGCGAGCGCAAGCGCTCCATCGTCTCCAGGTACTCTTCCTGCAGCGCGTACATCACCTCGCGCACGGTGGTCTCCTCGGTCACGTCGCCCACCGACTGGCCCACCGGGAACGAGTAGAGGTCCTTCCGCTTCGCTCGCACCACGCGCGCGTGTGCCTCGTTGTAGAGGATGCCCTGCAGCGGCGTGGGCAGATGCTTCGGCGCGCCGGGCTGCTCCCACGCTTCCGACAGCTTGCTCTTGATCATGCGCACGTGCTTGCCGGTGCGCGCCTTGCGGCGCACGGCGTCCTCCGCCTTCGCGCCGAACAGGACCTCCTTCTCGAACGGGTCGAGCTCGCTTTCCTTCGTCCCCAGCCAGATCGTTCCGCACCAAACGCCTTGTGCACCCAGCGCGAGCGCCGCCACGATCTGGCTGCCGCGCGTGATGCCGCCGGCAGCAAGCACAGCGACGTCGTCGCCGGCCGCGTCGACGACCTGCGGGACGAGCACCATCGTCGCGATGTCGCCCGTGTGCCCACCGGCTTCGGTGCCCTGCGCGATGATCACCTGCACTCCGGCTGCGCGATGGCGCGCGGCGTGCTCGCCCTTGCCGCACATCGCGCCGATCACGATGTTGCGCTGGCGCAGCTCCGCCACCACGTCGGGCGGCGGCGAGCCCAGCGCACTCACCACGAACTTCACCTGCGGATGGTCGAACGCCACGCGCAGCAGGCGCCGCGCGCCATCGGGCGTCATGTTGCCGCGACCGGTGACGATGTCGTGCCGGATGCGCTGACCCTCGTCCGGAGGAAGCTCAGGCACGCCGGCGTCGCTAAGGATCTTGTTCACGAACTGCTTGTGCTCCTCGGGAATGAGGCGCTCGAGATCCTCGAGCGACGTCTTCTCGGCCTTCTCGTCGTACGTCGTCGGAATCAGGACGTCGACGCCGTACGGCCTGCCGTCGACGTGCTGATCGATCCAGCGCAGCTCCGCTTCGAGCTGCTCTGCCGAGAACGTCGATGCGCCCAGCACACCGAAGCCGCCGGCCTTGCTGACTTCGACGATCACGTCGCGACAGTGCGAGAACGCGAAGATCGGGACTTCGCAGCCCAATGTTTCACAGATACGCGTGCGCATGATCTTTTCCCGTCAGAGGGCAATGCCCAGCTTCTTCACCACCGGCGTCCAGCGTGCAACCTCGGACGCAACGAACGCCCGCGCCTGTGCCGGATTCGAGTTGCTGATCGGCTGGATGCCCAGATCGATCAGCTTCTGCTGCACATGGGGCGAGGCCATCGCTTTCGCGACCGCCCTGGCGATCGGATCGACGACTTCCGGGGGCGTGCCGAGCGGCAGGGCGAGCAGGTTGTACGTCCCGGCGATCACGTCGAAACCGGCAGCCTCGCGCACCGTCGGAATGTCGGGCGTGACCTTTTCGCGCGCCTCGGCGAATGTCGCCAGGATGCGCAGCTTGCCTGACTTGTGATACTGCAGCAGCGTGCCCGAGGTCTCGACGATGAATGCGGTGTTCCCTGCGATCGTGGCGGTGATGGCACCGGCGCTGCCCGGGAACGGGATGTCGACCACGTCGATGCCGGCGCGCTCCTTGAAGAGCTCCGCAGCAAGATGCACCGTGGTGCCGAGACCCGCGTGGCCGTAGGAAAGCTTGTGCGGCCGCTCCTTGCAGTAGGCGATGAAGCTCTTGAGATCCTTGGCCGGGATCTCGGGATTGATCGCGATCACGAACGGCGCATTCGACAGCAGCGCGATCCAGTTGAAGTCCTCCACCGGGTGATAGGGCAGCTCCTTGCGCGAGATGGGCGCCGACACGGCCGTCGACCCGGTGGCGAGCATCAGCGTGGAGCCGTCCTTCGGCGCGCGCAGGAATCCCTGCGCGACCGTCATGCCACCGCCACCGGGCTTGTTCTCGATGACGACCGGACGGCCCAGCTCTTCGCGCAACGCATCGCCGAGGATGCGCGCAAAGAGGTCACCCGATCCGCCGGGCGGGAAGCCCACCCAGAGCTTGATCGGGCCGGTCGACTGCGCGAGCGCACCGCCCGCCGGGAAGCCCAGCGCAACGGTCATTGCCGCTGCGCCCCGGATGAAACGACGACGCTGCATCAATCGGGATGTTTCGTGCGTCATGGATGACTCGTGCTCGATCATTTGGAAGAAGCCTGGCTCGCTGCGCGAATGAATGCGGGGAGCGTCACCCCGTCCTCGCGTTCCTCGGACACGAACTGCACCGGGAGCCCGATGCGAATCTCGCGTGCGGGTACGTTGCGCAGCCGGCCCATCGCACGTACGCCCTCCTCGAGATCGACGATGACCACGGTATACGGGAGCTCATCGGCAAATCCCGCGTGGAACGCGTGGTGCGCAACCGTCCAGCTGTGAATGGTGCCGCGCCCGGACGCCGTCACCCACTCGACCTCCGTCGAATAGCAGCAGTCGCAAAGCTCGCGCGGATAGTGACGAAATGCACCGCATCCGGCGCACTTCTGGATGGAAAGCACGCCTTCGCTCAACGCTCCCCAGTACGGCGTGGAGACCTCGGTCGGCTGCGGAACAGGCTTGGTCATCTCGGACTCCTCGTTACTGTCGTTGCATGATCGCCATCGCACCGTCGCCGAGGTCGCCATACCCCGTGACGAGCCCGGTCTTTGCATCCTCGACCTGCGCGCGCCCGCCCTGGCCGCGCAGTTGACGGACCAGCTCGACGATGTGATTGAGACCCAGCATGTGCGCCTGCGAAAGCAGACCGCCGTGCGTGTTGATCGGCAATGCGCCGCCGAGACGCAGTCGTCCGCCTTCGACGAAGGCGCCGCCCTCGCCTTTCTTGCAGAAGCCCATGTCCTCGAGCTGGCAGAGCACGATATAGGTGAAGCAGTCGTAGATCTCGGCGACGTCGATGTCGTCGTGCTTGACGCCCGACATCGCGAACACCCGCGGCGCGCACTTGGCGATGCCGAGGCTCGTCATCTCCGCGCGCTGCGTGATCGAGCTCGGCGAATCCGGATGCCCCTCTCCGATGCCGAGCACGGTCACGCGCGGCTGCTTCAAGTCCTTTGCCCGCTCGGCGGAGCTCACCACGAACGCGCATCCGCCATCGCTTTCCAGGCTGCAGTCGAGCAGCCGGAACGGATCGGCGATCATGCGCGAGTTCTGGTGATCCTCGAGCGTGATCGGCTTTTTCATGATCGCGTTGTCGTTGAGCAGGGCATGCTGCCGCACGGCGACCGCGATCTCGCCGAACTGCGTGCTCTTCGTGCCGTAGAGCTCCATGTGCCGCCGCGCCATCGGGGCGTAGAGCTGCGCCGGCGCGATGGCACCGAGCGGAAGCTCGTATTCGGTCACGTAGTGGAACTGCGGCATCGTGTGGATGCGCACGCCGGCGCGTGCGCCGAGGAACGACGTCCTGCCGGCAGCGATCAGCACGTGATTGCAGATGCCCGAGGCGATGGCTGCACCGGCGCATTGGATGGCGGCGAGACCGCTTGCGCCGCCGAGCGGGGTCAATGCCGAGAACCGCAGATCGGGGATGCCGAAGTTGGTGATGAACTCTTCGGCCGGTGCGCCCGTGATGCCGATCGGGATCATCCCGTCGATGTCCTTGGGCGTGAGCCCGGCATCGCGTATCGCCATCAACGACGAATCGAGCTGGAGCTGGAACGCCGTCTTCGTCGCGCCGCGCTCGTACTTCGTTTCCCCGATGCCGGTGATTGCTATCTTGCCGCTGAGGGACATGTGTCTCTTCCTCCCTTGATGTTCGAATCGAAGGCGATCAGGCCGTCGGCTCCGTTTCGTCCTGCCACACGAACAGCGCGTCGAGCGCTTCCACGTGATCACCGCGAACCCACAATGGATTGACGTCCATCGCCACGAGATCGGGACCGAGCTCCAGCATCGCGTCGGCGATGCGGGCAATGACGGCAGCCACGGCATCGAGATCGGCTGCGGGTATGCCGCGCTGACCGGCGAGCATCTTCGCCCCCTTGAGCTCGGTGAGCATGTTCCGGATCTCGCCGACGTGCGTCGGCAGGATGCGCAGCGAGACGTCCTGCAGCACTTCCACCCACACGCCGCCGAGACCCACCGCCAGCACCGGACCCCATTGCGCATCGCGCGACATGCCGACGATCAGCTCGACCCCGCGGTCGCGCATCGGCGACACGATCACACCGTCGATGCGCGCATCAGGCGCGTGCGAGCGTGCGGCGTCGACGATGCGCCGATACGCACTGCGCACGGCCTGCTCGCCGTCGAGATTCAACGCCACGCCGCCGATGTCGCTCTTGTGCGCGATATCGGGGGACGCGATCTTGAGCACCACGCGTCCGCCATAGCCATTCGCGGCGGCGACGGCCTGCGCTTCGTCGACTGCCACGGTTGCCGGAACGACCGGCACGCCCTTGCGCTCGAAGTACTCGAGCGCGGCTCGTTCCGACGATGGGCGCTCGCCGGATGATCGTTGAAGGGTTTGAGCGATCGCCCCCGACTGCTTCGCTTCGCGCTGCCGCTTCGACCACCAGAACGCGCCCGCGAACGCGCTGATCGCGCGATCGAAGCCGCAGGCCACGTACGGCGCTTTCGTCTCGCCGATGATCTTTTTCGCGTGATCGTTCACCACGGCCGGCGTGTAGCTCACCAGCAGCCCGGGCACGTCCGCTTCGTTCAGGCCCTTCGACAGATGGTGGTGCAGCTGGGCGAGCCGCGGACTCTCCTCATACGTGGAGACGGGAATGGAGTACCACGCACACAGGATGGCGGCGTATCGCTCCTGCCCGCCCAGGATACGAATCGCTTCTTCGCACTGCGCCGGCTCGATGCCGCCTGTGAGGTCGAGCGGATTGTGCGGCGTGCCGAAGCCCGGCATCGTGCCCTGCAGCGCCGTCGCCGTAGGCGCATCGACATCCGGCAGCTCGATGCCGCGGAGCTGCGCGGCATCGGCGGCGATCTCGCAGATGCCTCCCGAATTCGAGATGAAGCACAGGCCGCCGGGCCGCAACGCGCCGGTGCGCGCCACGATCTCGGAGGTCGCGAGCAGTTCTTCGATCGAGCGCACGCGGATGATGCCGAACTGACGGCACAGTCCGTCGAACACGCGGTCGTCGCCGACCAGCGCCCCGGTGTGCGCAGCGGCCGACTTGGCCGTGACCTCGCTTGCGCCGACCTTGAGCACGACGATGGGCTTGCCGATCTGCAACGCCCGTTTCGCTGCGCGCAGGAAGCTCGCCGGATCGCGGACCGTCTCGATGAACAGCGCGATGGCCTGCGTCCTCGGATCGTCCACGAGGTACTCCGCTACCGAGCTCACGTCGACGTCGACTTCGTTGCCGGTGGCGACGACGTAGCTCACGCCGATGTCCTGCTGGTACGCGAGCTCCGCCAGGAAGAATGCCGTGGCGCCGCTCTGCGAAACGATGCCCGTGCCCTTCCGTCTCGAAGGTGCCCGGATCGGCGTGGCGAACGAAAGCACGTTGTCGGCGAAGTTGACGAAGCCCAGGCTGTTCGGACCGAGCAGCCGCACGCCATGAACCTTGGCTGCGTCGTGCAGGCGGTTCTGCAATTCCATGCCGGCAGCACCGGTTTCGGCGAAGCCCGAGGTCAGGACCACCGCTGCGCGCCCGCCGGCGCGGCCGAAGTCGTCGATCGAGGCGACCGCGGCCTCCGCCGGCACGATGACCACGCCGAGATCCACCTGTTCGCCGATCGCCCCACAGGTCTCGAACGACTGCTGGCCATGGACGACATCGCCGCGCCGGTTCACGAGGTGCACGCGACCGACGAATCCGCTCTGCATGAGGTTGTCGAACGTGGTGCGCGACCAGCGGGACTTTTCCGATGCGCCGACGATCACGATCGAGCGCGGGCGAAGGAGCGCTGCGATCCCCGACGTGTTGCCGTCCTGTCGTACGGGCGCGGGTGCCGGAGGCGTCATGACTCTATCCCCTTGCAGCGTCGTCGCCCGAAGTTTCGCATCCGGAATGGGTTGACGACGATTTCAACTATCAAGTATATTGAAATACTCATGGGAATGCAATCGTTCCCGTGCGTTTGGTCCGACCAAGTGGTCCGACCAAACGCACCGCGCCGCCACGACTTCGACACGAGGAGCGCTCATGCACGTTGTTGCATCGCAGCGAAGCGTTGAAAGACAAGGCCAATGGTGCTGTTCAGTGTTGCGCGAGCGCGCCGCCAACCGCGTGAGTGCTACGCTTGACCGTCCGTTCGGGCCAGTATCATCATGCTGTCCCACCCGACGCTGCATCGTCCGCGACATCTCGCAACACCAGGGGAGATGAGCATGCAGAAGCGCTTTGCGATCATCGGGGCCGGCGCCGGAGGCCTGTGCGCCGCCAAGCACCTCCGCGCGCACGGGATCAACGACGTCACGATCTTCGAGATAGGCTCGCGCATCGGCGGCCTGTGGGCCTACAACAACGACAGCGGGATGAGCCCGGCGTATCGCTCGCTGCACATCAACTCCGAAAATCGGGTCAGCTCCTACAACGATTTTCCGTTTCCCGAAGGCAGCGCGCTCTATCCCAATCATTACGAGATGGAGCGCTACTTCAATGCGTACGCCGAGCGCTACGGCCTGAAGGACCGCATCCGGTTCAAGAGTCGCGTCGTGGCGATCGAGCCCGAAGGCGGCGGCTATCGCGTGCGGCTGGAGGATGGCACCAGCGACGTGTTCGAGGCCGTGATCATCGCCACGGGCCACCAGAGCATTCCGCGGCATCCGCCCGAAGTGAAGACGTTCACCGGCGAATACCTGCACTCGCACCAGTACCGGGTGCCCGAGCCCTATGCAGGCAAGCGCGTCATGGTGATGGGTCCCGGCAACAGCGGTGTGGATATCGCCGCCGACCTGTGCACCGTCACCCAGCGTACGGTGCTGTGTGCGCGATCTCCCGTGCTGATCATGCCGCGCATGATGTTCGGCGTTCCCAACTCGCGCACGTTGGTGAAGCTCGAGAAGCCATGGGTGCCCTGGGCGATACGCGTCTGGATCCGGACGCGGCTCACGCGGATATTCCACGGCACCATGGAGCAATGGGGATTCCGCACGCCAACGACGCGGACCCACCCCATCAGTCATCCGACACTCATCGCCCACATGGCGTGGGGACGCATCATCGCAAAGCCCGGGGTCAAGGCGATCAACGGCCAGGAAGTGGAGTTCGTCGACGGCACCAGGGAGACGTTCGACGCCATCGTCGGCGCCACCGGATACACGACGGAGTTCCCGTTCCTGCCCAAGGGCACGTCACCGCTCAACGGCACCAAGCTCGATCTCTACCATCGCGTGGTGCATCCCTCGCTGCCGCGGGTCTACTTCATCGGCTACTTCGACGTGAGTGGCGGCAGCAACATCAGGATGATGGACGATCAGGCGGAATTCATCGCCGGCATCGCCACCGACGTGGTCAAGCTGCCGAGCCGCGAAACGATGCTCCAGTCGATCCAGGAAGACCACGCGTATCAGCAGGCGCAATACCCGGACACGCCGCGCTACGGCCTCGAGCTCGATCCGCGGCGCTACCGCAAGCGGCTGGCCCAGCAATACAAGCAAAGCGGCATCACGCGCCCGATTCCGATCAAGGTCGAGCTCGCGACCGAGGGAACCGACTAGGCTCGCTGCCGATCGCCAACCCCGCTACTCAGTGTCCGGAACGTTTGAGGGAGGTGTGCCGTGCCCACACTGGACCCGCAGGTAGAACGACTGATCGAGCTCGGCCGGCAGGCGGGGCGTCCTGCTTACGAGAGCCTGACGCCGGAGCAGGCGCGCGCCGCCTATGCGGAGAGCTGGGACCTGTTGCAGCCGCCCGCGGCCGACGTGGCGACGGTGCGCGACGAAGTCATCTCCGGCAAGGGCGGCGAGCTGCGTCTGCGGGTCTATCGCGGATTGAACACGCTGGCGAGCGAGCGCCTGCCCTGCCTCGTCTTCCTGCATGGCGGAGGATGGGTCATCGGCAACCTCGAAAGCCACGATCGGCTTTGTCGGCGCATCGCCAACGTCGCGCGCATCTGCGTGGTCGCCGTCGATTACCGCCTCGCGCCGGAGCATCGCTTTCCTGCGGCCATCGACGATTCGCTGACGGCGTACCAGTGGGTGACGAAAAACGCGGAACCTCTGGCCATCATCCCGGACCGCATCGGCATCGGCGGCGACAGCGCCGGCGGCAATCTCGCCGCGGTGCTGGCTTTGATGGGACGCGACGGCGCCGCCCCGCGAGCGGCGTACCAGGCGCTGATCTATCCGGTGGTCGATCTGACCGCCGACACCGAGTCCTACCGCACCGTGAGCGGCGTGCCGCTGACCGCGGCCACGATGCACTACTTCATCGGCCATTACACGCCCGAGGCGCGCGACCGGCTCGACTGGCGCGCTTCGCCGCTCAAGGCAGCGAGCCTCGCGGGCACACCGCCCGCGCTGGTGGTGACCGTGGCGAACGATCCGCTGTGCGACGAAGGGCGTGCATACGCGAAGCGGCTCGAGGACGAAGGCGTGCGTGTCACGTCGTTGCACATGAGCGATCACCTGCACGGCATGCTGCTCATGGGCAAGCTCGTCCGCGCAAGCAACGTGATCGTCGATTTCATCGCTGCCGTGATCGGTGAAGCACTGCATCACGGCAGTCCGACTCAGCAGAGATAACAACACGGAGGGATCACCATGAAATTCGTCCACACCGCCACTGCGCTCGTGCTCGGCGCCTTCGCGCTGTCCGCGCACGCCGCGTCCGAATCCCCGTCCGATGGCGTGTACAAGGATCACATCGACTGGGGCGTGATGATGGACATGAGCGGGCCGGCGTCGGCGGCGCAGCTGCCGTGGGTGAACGGCTTCCAGGCGTACATGAAGAAGGTCAACGACGCGGGCGGCATCAACGGCCGCAAGATCAACGTTCTGGCCGAGGACGATCGCTACGACGCCGCAACCGATCGCGCGAACTACGAGAAGCTGGTGAACCAGACGCCGGCGCTCGGCATCTCGGGTTTCGGAAACTCCAGTGCACAGGTGGCCCTGCTGCCGATGGTTCGCAAGGGCAAGGTGCCGATCGTGGGTACGTATGTCACGCCGAAATCCGCGGTCGAGCCCCCCACGCCGCTCTACTACGGAGCCTTCTGCGGCTTCAAGGAGATGGCGCAGACCGGTATCGGGTTCCTGTCCGACCTCACGAAGACCAAGGCGCCCAAGGTCGCGGTCGTGCATCTCGACGTCGCCTCGGGCAAGGAGTACTTCGATTACGTCGATGCGGACATGAAGAAGCGCGGCGGCTCTGCGAAATCGATCCCGATCAAGGTGGCCGCGGCCGATGCGACACCACAGGTGCTCGAGGTCGTGAACATGAAGCCGGACTTCGTCGCCATCCATGGTGTGCCGACGACATCGATCCTGGTCATGCGAGCGATGAAGCAGTACGGGCTCAAGACACCGACCTTCGCCATCACCTATCTGGGCACCCCCGGCGTGTACGACGCGATCGGTCCGGAGACGGGCGCCAATTACTACTTCGTGAGTTGCTTCACGCCGGCCAGCGTCGACGACGCCGCCGGTGTGAAGGAGATGTCGGCGGTGGCGGACAAGTACGGTTACAGCAAATTCAAGGACGACGTGAACTACGTCGCCGGCTACGTGGTGGCACAGCTGGTTGCCGATGCGATCGCGAAGGCTGGGCCGGACGTCACGCGCGACAAGCTCGTCGAGTCGATGAGCAAGGGGTTCGAGGTCGATACCAAGGGTGTCTCCGCGCCGCTCAAGTACACCAAGGACGATCATCTCGGGCTGGTCGTGCTGCGCCCGTACAGCTACGACTACAACGCCAAGAAGTTCAAGGCCTACGGCAAGTACAGCGACTACGAGAAATTCGTTAAATGATTTGCTCGATTGGATGATGCGTTCGGGCCTCGAGCCCCGAACGCATCATCGCAGGTTGGTCTTATTGCGAGAACCTATGCTTGCTCAAATCCTGTTCAGCGGGCTCGCGATAGGCAGCATCTACGGCCTCGTCGCGCTCGGCTTCGCTGTGATCTTCAAGGCCACCGAGGTGTTCAACTTCGCGCAAGGCATGCTGGTCGTCGTCGGCGCGTATCTCGCCGTGCTGTTCGTGTCGCAGCTGCAGCTGCCGTTCGCGATCGCCGTGATCTGCATCCTGGCGGCCGCGGCGGTGCTCGGCATGATCATCCAGCAACTCCTGATCCGGCCCCTCGCGGGCCGGCCGCTCCTGCCCGTGATCATGATCACCATCGCGCTCGCCATCGTGCTGCGCGCGCTGATCGAGATCCTCTTCGGCGTGCAACCGCGCACGCTGACGACCCCGCTGCCGACCGGCAGCTACGAAATCGCCGGCATCCGCGTGTCGCAGCTGCATCTGACGGCGGCAATCGTGAGCTGGGTGTGCATGGCGGGCTTCGGTGCGTTCTTCAGGTTCACGTCGGCCGGCCTGCTGATGCGCGCGACGGCCAACAGCCACGAGGCGGCGCTCGTGTCCGGCATCAACGTCAATCGGGTCAATGCCGGCGCGTGGGCGATCGGTACCGTGCTGGCCGCGATCGGTGGCGTGTTCCTGGGCCAGCTGCAGGTCGCGTCTGCCGAGCTCGAGAACATCGGCCTGCTCGCCCTTCCTGCGGTAGTCATCGGCGGACTGCAGAGCATTCCGGGCGCCATCATCGGCGGCCTCCTGGTCGGCGTGATCGAGCAGCTCGGCTCGGCGTACATCTCGCCGAAGGCGCGCGATATCGTCATCTACGCGCCGCTGCTCGTGATCCTCATGGTGCGTCCGTGGGGCCTCTTCGGGCAGCGCGAGCTCGGCCGGGTGTAATCACCATGGTCAGCCAGACACTCCCGGCAGCGCGCACAGGCACGACCACGACGGCGTGGAAATGGCTGTGGCTCGCGCTCGCCATTGCCTTCGTCTGCTACCTGCCGGTCGTGCTCACCGACCGCGCGGCGTTCGGCGTGCGGCTGTCGAACATGCAGCTCCTGAATCTCGGACTCACCCAGATCAACCTCATGCTGATCGCGATGCTCGGCGCGCTGTCGCTCAACTACCTCACGGGCTGCGCGGGCCTCATCTCCATCGGGCATGCGGCTTTGTATGCGGTGGGCGCGATCGCCGGCGCCGTGACCGGCACGCAGTTGGGTTGGCCTTTTCCGCTCGTGCTGGTCGCCGCTGCGCTCGCGGGCGCGCTGGCCGGCGTGGTGGCGGGACTGCCATCGCTTCGCGTGCGCGGTCTTTATTTCGTGCTGTCGACGCTGGCGCTGCATTTCATCGTCGTATTCCTCATGTCGGAGTACCAGTACAAATTCTTCGACGTGGTGGGCATTCCCTTCAACGAGCCCACGCTGGGGCCCTGGGCGATCGACTCGCCGATACGCTGGTACTTCGTGCTCGTGCCGCTCGTGATCCTGGTCTATTTCGGGTTGCGCAACACCCTGCGCTCGCGCGAGGGCCGGGCGCTACTCGCCATGCGCGATCACGAGCTCGCGGCGACCGCGGCAGGCATGGACGTGCGCATCCTTCGGCTCAAGGCGTTCGCATTCAGCTCCGCGATCGCGGCCGTGGCCGGCGCGCTGTACGCGTACTACCTCACCAACGTCACGGCGGAATTCTTCAGCATCAACTTCGCGATCCAGTTCATCGCCATGATCATCATCGGCGGCATGGGCTCGCTCGGGGGCTCGCTGGTGGGTGCCGCGATCTGGCTGCTGCTGCCCGCGATCATCACGGGGTTCGTCACGCAGATGGGAACGTCGTCAGGCGTCGTCGGCAAGCTCCTGACGGAGAGCAAGCCGCAGTTGGTGAACCTGACGTTCGGGTTGCTGGTGATCCTGCTGCTGATCTTCGCCCCGGCCGGTTTCGCCGGGCTCGGCCGCCAGCTCAGGAACCTGCTGTCGACGCGAAGGGAAAAGTGATGTCGATGCTCGACGTCAAGGGCTTGTCCGTCGGCTATGCGCGGAAGGGACTGGCGCTCGAGAACGCGACCCTCGCCGTGCCGAAGGGCAGCATCGTCGCGCTGCTCGGCGCCAATGGCGCCGGCAAGACGACGATGATCCGCGCCATCAGCGGCCTGCTCGCCCTGCATCACGGCGAAGTGAAGGGCGGACGGATCGAGTTCGAGGGTCAGAGCATCCTGGGGTTGCCGTCGCATCGCCTCGTGCGCATGGGCATGGCGCAGGTGCCCGAGGGCCGGCTCGTGTTCAAGCAGCTCCCGGTCGAGGAGAACCTGATGGTCGGGGCGGCGATCCTGCCGCGATCGGCGGTGAAGGAGCGAATGGACGCGGTGTACGCCCTGTTCCCGCGATTGCTCGAGCGACGCAAGCAGGCGGCGGGCTGGCTCTCCGGCGGCGAGCAGCAGATGCTCGCGCTCGGGCGCGCGCTGATCGCGAAACCACGCCTGCTGCTGGTTGACGAGCTCTCGCTCGGCCTCGCGCCGCTGATCGTGGAAGCCATCTACAAGCAGCTGAAGGTCGTGGGGGACACGCTCGGGACGTCGATGCTGATCGTCGAGCAGAACGCGCGCATCGCCCTCGAGTTCGCCGCGACCGCGTACGTGCTGGACCGCGGCCGCATCGTGCTCTCGGGCACCGCAGCGGAGGTCGCCGCGAGCGACGCGATGCGTGAATCGTATCTCGGCGGCAAACGGGAAGTAGCATGAGCACGGCTTTGCTCACGATCGACAAGCTCGGCATGCGCTTCGGTGGCCTTGCCGCGCTCGACGATGTCTCGTTCACCATGGACGACCTGTCGATCACGTCGGTGATCGGCCCGAACGGCGCCGGCAAGACCACCCTTTTCAACTGCATCACGGGGATGTACCAGCCCACCAGCGGCCGCGTGCTTCTTTCGGACAAGGACATCACGCGGCAGCCGGCGCACGTGATCTCTCGTCACGGCGTGGCGCGGACGTTCCAGAACCTCGCGCTCTTCGCGGGGCTCACGGTGATGGACAACCTGGTGGTGGGCACCTACCGGCACGGCAAGTCGGGCCTGCTCGAAGGAGCGATTCGCACGCCGCGCGTACGTGCCGAGCAACGGACTGCGGTCGAGGCCGCGCTCGAAGTGCTGGATTTCCTCGGCCTGCGCGATGCGGCTTACGTCCTGCCGGGCGAGCTGCCCTACGGCAAGCAGAAAGAGGTCGAGTTCGCCCGCGCGCTGATGCAGAAGTCGCACCTCGTGCTGCTCGACGAGCCGATGGCGGGCATGAGCGCGCCTGAAAAGGAAGCGATGACCGCTCTGATCCGCCGCGTTCGCGAGCAGTACGGCATGAGCTTCCTCATCGTCGAGCACGACATCCCGGTGATCATGGACATTTCCGACAAGATCGTCGTGCTCGACTTCGGCCGCAAGATCGCCGATGGCACGCCGAGCGAAGTGCAAGCGAACGAAGCGGTGATCGCCGCGTATCTCGGCACGGAGCGCGGCGCTACGACAGCCGCCAACTGATTGGAAACACGCATGGATAACGAAGAACATCGTTCGACACGCCGGTTCGATGTCATCGTCATCGGCGCCGGATTTGCCGGCCTCTTCATGCTCCATCGCCTGCGCGAGATGGGGCTGTCGGCGCGCGTCTACGAAGCGGCCGCGGACGTGGGTGGCGTGTGGTACTGGAATCGCTATCCCGGCGCGCGTTGCGACGTCGAGAGCCTGCAGTACTCCTACTCGTTCTCGCACGAGCTCGAGCAGGAGTGGGTGTGGACCGAACGGTACGCCGCCCAGCCCGAGATCCTGCGCTACATCCAGCACGTGGCCGACCGCTTCGATCTGCGTCGCGACATCCAGTTCAACACCCGTGTCGTCGCCGCGCAGTTCGATGAAGCCGCGCAAGTCTGGACGGTGCGGACCACCACGGGCGAGCAATCCGCCCACTTCGATGAGCAGACGGGGCAGTGGACGCTCCCCGCGGAAGCCGGCCAGTGGGTCACCGGCGGGTTCATCGTGATGGCGACGGGCGCGCTGTCGGTGCCGCGCCTGCCCGACCTTCCCGGGATGCAGAGCTTTCGCGGGCGCGTCTATCACACCGGCGCGTGGCCGCACGAGGGCGTCGATTTCACGGGCGTGCGGGTCGGCATCGTCGGCACGGGCTCTTCGGGCATCCAGACGATTCCGGCCATTGCGCGACAGGCGCAGAGCGTGGTCGTGTTTCAGCGCACGCCCAACTTCTCCATTCCCGCCTGGAACGGACCGCTCAAGCCCGATGACGAGAAGGCGTGGAAGAGCAAATATCGTGAATACCGCCTGCGCGCACGCGAGGTCGGCACGCTCTACGAATTCAGCGACAAGGCCGCCTCGCAGGTGAGCCACGACGAGCGTGTTGCCGAATATCAGCGGCGCTGGGACAAGGGCGGCGTGAACTTCGTGCACTCGTTCAACGATCTCATGATCGACAAGCGCTCCAACGACACGATCGCGGAGTTCGTGCGCACCAAGATCCGGGAGATCGTGACCGATCCCCAGGTCGCGGACTCGCTGTGCCCGACCGATCATCCGCTGGGCTCGAAGCGGATCTGCGTCGACACCGGCTACTACGGCGTCTACAACCGCGAGAACGTCAAGCTCGTGGATCTCAGGAAGACGCCGATCGAGGAGGTCCTCCCGAACGGCGTGCGCACCACCAAGGCATTCCACGAGATCGATGCGCTGGTGTGCGCGACGGGCTATGACGCGTTGACCGGAGCGCTCCTTGCGATCGACATCCGCGGTCGTGGTGGACTCGCGCTTACCGACAAGTGGGCGCATGGCCCACGCACATATCTCGGATTGATGACGCACGGCTTTCCCAATATGTTCGTCATCACCGGCCCTGGCAGCCCTTCGGTGCTGGTCAACATGATCGTCGGCATCGAGCACCACGTGGAGTGGATCTGCGATTGCCTGCAGTTCCTCGCGAACAAGGGGCTCGCCACGATGGAAGCGTCGAAGGATGCCGAGGACAAGTGGGTCGAGCGCGTGAACGAGGCCGCGGACCGCACGCTGCTGCCGCTCGCCAATTCGTGGTTCCTGGGCGCGAACATTCCCGGCAAGCCGCGCGTGTTCATGCCGTACGTCGCGAAGATCGGCGTGTATCGGAAGGAATGCCAGCAGGTCGCCGATGACGGCTATGTCGGATTCATGGTCCTGCCGCCGCAGCGAACGGCCGCCGAAGCGAAGCAGCACGCCACGATCGAGGCGATCAGCTCGTATCCGTAACAGGAGGTCAGCATGGGCGCGTTGGATGGACGCAAAGCGATCGTCACCGGTGCCGGTGTCGGCATCGGGCGCGCGATTGCGTTGCGGCTCGCGAGCGACGGCTGCGACGTGGGCATCGTCGATCTTTCGGAAGTCGACGCACGCGAGACCACGCGCCTGATCGAAGCCCAGGGACGCCGTGCGCATGTGGCGGTGGGCAATGTCGCCAGTCGCGACGACGTGGTGCGTGCGACCGCGGAACTCGTCCAGAAGCTCGGACAGGTCGACATCCTGGTGAACAACGCCGGGATCCTGCGCACAGCGCCGTTCCTCGAGCTCTCCGAACGCGACTGGCGCGACATCTTCTCCATCAACCTCGACGGCGTGTTCCATTTCTGCCAGGCCGTGCTGCCGCACATGCTCGCGCGCCGCAGCGGCAGCATCGTCAACATGTCGTCGTGGACGGGCAAGAAAGGCGTGCCCAATCATGCGGCTTATAGCGCGAGCAAGTTCGCCGTGATCGGCCTCACGCAAAGCATCGCGGGTGAGATGGCCGAGCACGGCATCCGCGTCAACGCCGTATGCCCCGGGGTGATCGTCGACACCCGCATGCGCGACCAGGCCGAAGTGCTCAACAAGGCGCAGGGATTGCCGGACGTCGAGACGCGCGCGAAGACGATGATTCCCATGCGCCGCTCCGGCACGCCGGCAGACATCGCCAACGTGGTCGCGTTCCTCGTGTCAGACGATGCGGCCTACATGACCGGCCAGGCGATCAACATCACCGGCGGTTTGTGGATGAACTGAAATCTCACATCTCACGAGAAGAGATCATGAACTCACTGCAGCGCCATCCCGTCGATGCCCATTCGAACCGCCCGACCGAGTTCGACGCCGTAGTCGCTGGCGCCGGATTCGCCGGTCTCTACATGCTGCATCGCCTACGCGAGCTGGGCCTGTCGGTCCGCGTGTTCGAGATGGGCGACGGTGTCGGCGGCACGTGGTACTGGAATCGCTATCCGGGCGCACGCTGCGACGTCGAGAGCATGCAGTACTCGTACTCGTGGTCGGAGGAGCTGCAGCAGGAATGGCAGTGGACCGAGCGCTATCCGGCGCAGGCGGAGATCCTGAGGTACATCAATCACGTTGCCGACCGCTTCGATCTGCGCCGCGACATCCAGCTCGAGACCGCCGTCACCGCGGCACGGTATGACGAGAATATCGAGCGCTGGCTCGTCGAGACCGATCGCGGCGATCGCGTGTCGGCGAAGTTCCTGATCATGGCCACGGGCTGCCTGTCTGCGGCGCGCGTGCCCGACATGAAGGGACTCGAATACTTCCGCGGCAAGTGGTACCACACCGGCGACTGGCCGCACGAGCCGGTCGACTTCACGGGTCAACGCGTGGCGCTGATCGGCACCGGATCGTCAGGCATCCAGGCCGCGCCGGTGATCGCGGCGCAGGCGGCGCACCTCTACGTGTTCCAGCGCACGCCGAACTTCACCATCCCCGCATGGAACGAGCCGCTGCCCGCCGAGAAGCAGAAGGAGTGGAAGAAGAACTATGCCGAGCACCGGCGCAAGGCGCGGGACACGCGCTCCGGCATCCTGTACGAATACAGCCAGCGTGGCGCGTTCGACGTTTCCGAAGAAGAGCGCCAGCGCGAATTCGAGGCGCGCTGGGCGCGCGGCGGCGCCAACTTCACGCACGCCTTCAACGACCTCTTCCTCAGCAAGAAGTCGAACGACACGGCCGCCGAGTTCGTGCGCAACAAGATCCGCTCGATCGTGCGCGATCCCAAGGTCGCCGAGCTGCTGTGCCCGCACAACCATCCGATCGGAACCAAGCGTATCTGCGTCGATACCGATTACTACAAGACGTTCAATCGCGACAACGTCACGCTGGTCGACATCCGGCACTCGCCGATCGAGGAGATCACGCCTTCCGGCTTGTGCACGCGCGACGGCAAGTACGAGCTCGACAGCCTCGTGTTCGCCACCGGCTACGACGCGGTGACGGGCTCCATTCTTAGGATCGACGTGCGGGGCCGCGGCGGTCGCGTGCTCGCGGAGAAATGGGCCGAAGGCCCGCGCACGTATCTCGGGCTGATGACGGCCGGGTTCCCGAACTTCTTCATCATCACAGGCCCCGGCAGCCCTTCGGTGCTGACCAACGTGGTCGTATCGATCGAGCAGCACGTCGAGTGGATCGCCGCGTGCCTCAGGCACATGAAGGAGAACCAGGAGGACGTGATCGAGGCCACGCCGCACGCCGAGAACCACTGGGTGGAGCACGTGAACGAAGTGGCCGAGAAGACGCTCTTCCCGTCGGCCAACTCGTGGTACATGGGCGCGAACATCCCGGGGAAGCCGCGGGTGTTCCTGCCGTACGTGGGCGGCTTCAACAATTACTCGAAGATCTGCAACGAAGTGGTCGCCGAGAACTATCGAGGGTTCACGTTCGGGTGAGCGGGAGTGTGTTGCCTCGACCACTGACGACGTGTCCCGCCTGCGTTACGCGGTTGCCCGCTACGGCTTCAACTGCGCTGCGAAGAACGCGACGAGCGCAGTGCGTGCTGCAGCCGCGTCGCTGGCAGTCGGCCACATGCGGACGAGGCCGCCCTTCCCGCCGTGAGCAAACTCGTCGTTGAACTGGTGCGGTGGAAACCGCGTGTCGAAGCCGTGGGTTGCGCCTTCGTAATGGCGCACCGTCGTGCGTTCGCGCGCGGCAGACGGCCACGACGCAACGAGCGCGTCGCAGGCGTGCTCGTCGTCCTCGTAGTCATCCTTCGTGCCGACCTGAATCAGCATGGGCGAAGGGCTCATTCGAGTCTGCGCGCCGTAGAAGACGCTTCGCCTGTTCGTGACCACGCGCGCGATTGCTGCGCACGTGGGATAGAGCGGCGCAAACGCGACCGGTCGCGGAACGTCTTTTCCCAAGGCGTCCTGGGTCAGCTCGCTGGACATGAGGAGCGTCATCACACCGCCCCACGAGACGCCCATCACCCCCAGCCGCGTACCATCCACGTCGCTTCGCGCGGACAGCCATTTCAGGGCGGCGGCGGCGAAGGGCATCGTCGCTTTCGTTCCCGATCGCGGCCGTCCTCCGCGCGGGAACATCGTGATCTCCAGCGTCGCGATGCCGGCCTCCTGCAGTGCCTTGGCGTAATAGGCGCCCCTGCCGTCCACGCCGCCGCTGCCATGCAGGATCAACACCGCGGGCACCCTGGACGAATCGCCGCTCGGTCTGCCGAAATGACCGTCGACCTTCTCGACCCGCCCCCAGTCCGCGATCTCCGCGCCAGGGATGACGACGGCTTCGCCGGGTGCGTATGATTGCGCGCCGGCGACGAACGCCATCGTCGAGGCGAGGCACGCGAGCGATGAGCGCGCAAGCAAGTGGATCATGGCTCAGACGAAGGGCGCAGCAAGCTTCTCGTTCGCAAAGGTGCGCTGCACCGCCGGCCGTGCGAGCACGCGCTGCAGATAAGGCCCCAGATGGGATCGGCTTCTTGCAGGATGCTCGAAGCCGCGCGTCCAGCGAGCCAGCATGAGCGCGTAGGGATCGACCGCGCTGAACGCCGATCCGAGCAGCCAATCGCCGCCGTGCGATGCCAGTTGCCCGTCGAGCAGGTCGAGCATGCGGCCTGCACGTTCCTCCGCGTGAGACTTCACCTGCGCGGCGGCGCCCTTGTCGCTTTCGTCGACCAGGCGTTCGGCATAGAAGTAATGCATCAGCATCGCCTGGAGCGTGTTGGTGCACCACATGAGCCATTGATAGAAATGCGCGCGCTCTCGCGACTGCATCGCGGGAGCGAGCCTCGCGTGGGGGTACGTATCCGCGAGATGAAGACAGATCGCCGCCGTCTCGTAGAGGACGAAATCGCCATTGACGAGGACCGGGATCTGTCCGTTCGGATTCAGCTTGAGATATTCCGGCGACTTGTGCGCTGCGTTCGCCCGGTCGACGAGCACCAGCTCGAAGGGCACGCCGATCTCTTCGAGCAGCATGTGCGGCGCCATGCTGGCGTTACCGGGGTGGTAGTAGAGCTGAATCATGGATCGACCGTTCACCGAGTCGCGAGCGGCAGCACGACTCCCACGAATACGCTGCCGGCCACGCGATTCTGCTCCTCCGGGCTCTTGCCGTAGTTGCCGCAGTTAATCGCAATGACGAGCTCCAGCTCCGGCAGCACGAATGCCCGCCCCAACCGAAGCCGCCAATCCAGTGATACGGCCTGGACTGTCCGGCGGGGACTACGTCGCCCATATACCAGTGCCAGCCATAGCTGCGCAACCGATCGACCTCGATCACGGGTGTGGTGATCGTCTCGATCCATGCTGCGGGCACGAGCTGCCGGCCCTGCCAGGCGCCTCGGGCGAGAACGAGCTGACCGCGTTTCAACATGTCGCGTGGCACGAGTCGCAGACTCGCTGCGGATTCACGCGATAACATGGAAGCCGATCAAGTCCTGGATTGACACCATGAACCTGGGCGCCATCTTCCCCCAGACCGAAATCGGCAGCACCGCCGGCCAAGTCCGCGACTACGCACAGGCTGTCGAAGGTCTCGGCTTCGATCACATCGCGATCTTCGATCACGTGCTCGGCGCAAGTGCCTCGCGCTACAGCTCGAAGGACATGGGCGGCCACTATCGCGAGCAGCATCTCTTTCACGAGCCATTCGTGCTGTTCGGTTATCTCGCGGGTGTCACGCGGTCGCTCGGGTTCGCCACGTGCGTGCTCGTGCTGCCGCAGCGGCAGACCGCGCTCGTGGCCAAGCAGGCCGCGGAGCTCGACATCCTCTGCGGCGGACGGCTGCGGCTCGGGGTGGGCATTGGCTGGAACTGGGTCGAGTACGAAGCGCTCGGCGTTCCGTTCAGTGAACGCGCCGCGCGTCAGGTCGAGCAGATCGAGCTGCTGCGGCAGCTGTGGACGCAGCCCCTCGTCGATTTCGAAGGCAGCTATCACCGCGTCTCGAGCGCCGGCCTCAATCCCCTGCCGATCCAGCGTCCCATTCCGATATGGCTCGGAGGCATGGCCGAGCCCGTTTTGCAGCGCATCGGTGCCATCGCCGACGGCTGGTTCCCGCAGTTCCCGAGCATGAACCCGAGCATGGTGAAAACGCTGCCGCGCAACTACGAGGATCCCGCCGTGCTGGTGGAACGCGTGCGGAACTACGCGCGACTGGCCGGGCGCGATCCGGAAGCGATCGGCATCGAGGGCCGCATCGTGTACGCAAAGCAGAACGCGGACGCCTGGCGCCGCGACGTCGCGATCCTGCGCGGGCTCGGCATCTCGCACCTCTCGGTGCTGACGACGAACGCGGGCTTCACGCGCGCCGATCAACATGTCGCCGCGCTGCAGGAGGTGAAGCGCGTGATCGACGAAATCCCGTAACCGTACCGGGATCCTCGGATTGCATGCAAAACGGTAGCGTGCGTAAAATGGCCGCCTGACCCCTTCCTTCGGGTCAGTCCCGGAAAGGCCTCGCATGCTGTCACTTCGTCACGCCGCTGTCCGTCGGCTGCTCGCACCCGCCGCACTGCTGCTCACCGTCGCCGCACTTCCCGCCGACGCGCTCGCGGGCGAGGCGACTCCGGCGCCGCGCGCCGTGACCATCGTCTATCCCTTCGCACCGGGCGGCATCGGTGATACGTCGTCGCGCATCTTCGCGGAATACCTCAAGAAGTACCTCGGCACCGAAGTCATCGTGGAGAACAAGCCCGGCGCCGGTGGCGCGATCGGCGCTGCGGCGGTGAAGCAGTCGAAGCCGGACGGCTACACCCTGCTTAGCGGCGGCGCGTCGGCGCTGGTCTACACGCCGCTCACGGAAGAGAACGTTCCGTACGATCCGCTGAAGGACTTCCGGCCGATCGGGTTCGTCGACAGCTATCAGCTCATGATGGTCACCGGCAAGCCGACCGGGTTCACCAGTGTCAAATCGGTGCTGGATGCTGCACGCGTAAAGCCGATGGTGTACGGCGCGACGGGCAACGGCACCTCGCCCAACCTGGCCGCGCAATGGCTCGCGAAGGTCGCCGACGTGCAGATGGAGCCCGCGAACTACAAGGGCACCGCGCCTGCGCTGCCGGACGCGATGGCCGGCCGCATTCCGTTCATCTTCATGAGTCCCCAGACCGCCAGCACCCACCTGAAGTCCGGTACGCTGATCGCGCTGGCGATCACCTCGAACACGCGCGACAAGCAGTACCCGGACGTGCCCACGTTCACCGAAGCAGGCTTCCCGGCATTCAACCGGATCGACTGGGCGCAGTGGAACGGCGTGTTCGCGCCGGCGGGCGTGCCCGCCGAGCGCATGCAGGTGCTGAACGAAGCCGTGCGCAAGGCACTGGCCGATCCGGGGTTGCAGGAGCGCTACGCAAAGCTCGGCACCGCGGTGTACGCGCCCATGACCCTCGAGCAGGCGGACGAGTTCTACCGCACGCAATTCGAGCAGTGGCACGCCGCCACGCGCGAGCTCGGCATCAACAAGGCGAAATGACCGCCGCTTCCGCCGACGTCCCGGACGTCTTCGGCCTGCGCGGCAAGTCCGCGCTCGTGGTGGGCGGCGGCCAGGGCATGGGCGAGAGCACGTCGCGCATGCTGGCGGCGATGGGCTGCAACGTGGCCGTCCTCGATTACGAACGCGCGCGCGCCGATGCGGTCGTTGCATCGCTCGGCAACACGGTCGAGGCCATCGCGCTCGACGCCGATGTGCTGGACGACGCTGCGGCGCAGGCTGCCGTCGCACGCGCCCACGAAGCTTTCGGCGGCGTGAGCATCCTCGTCACGATCGTGGGACAGGCCGCCTACGTGCCGCTCACCGAAATGACCTTCGAGCAATGGGACCACGACCAGCGACGCAACCTGCGTTACGTGTTCGTGATGGCTCAGACATTCGCGCGTGTGTGCATGCAATCCGGTGCACCGGGCGCGATCGTGGTCGTCGCCTCGGTGAGCGGACTGCAGTCCGCACCCAAGCACGCTGCGTACGGGGCAGCGAAGGCAGGGCTGGTCAATCTCGTGAAGTCGATGGCCGTCGAATGGGCCCCGCATGCAATCCGCGTCAACGCTGTGGCGCCGGGCTCGATCGTCACGCCGCGCCGGCCCGACTCACCCGAGCGGCAGGCGGAGATCGCCGGCAGCTTTCCAGCACAGTGGGATCCGAAGCTTGGAATTCACGTGACTTGAAGTCGC
>JADMIO010826354.1_pt1 | contig 66424 bp, 62 predicted proteins | sample 8958161 | NCBI WGS metagenome assembly JADMIO01 (sample SAMN16585339, study PRJNA669376) | soil metagenome | isolation source: Crop rotation soil | place: USA: Cullars Rotation, Alabama | collected 2011 | reverse complement strand
CTTTCCCACGCCGACGCCGCCGCCGCCGAGCTGCGTCGCGAGGTCGCTGCCGGGCGGCTCGACGGTGACGCCGTCGACGCCGTGCTCAAGGCCGCCGGCCAGCCGGTGAGCCAACGCCGCGAGCGCCCGGCTGGGTTGACGGCCCGCGAGGTCGAGGTGTTGCGGCTCGTGTCGCGTGGCCTGTCGAGCAAGGAGATCGCTGGTCGGCTGGTCATCTCACCGAAGACCGCGCGCAATCACATCGAGCACATCTACACCAAGATCGGCGCGTCCAGTCGCGTCAATGCCAGCCTGTTCGCGATGCAACACGGCCTGTTGTCAGCGGACGCATTCAACGAATCCTGACCCGAAGATCCTGACCCGAAGTTCGTGAGCCGAAGATGAGGCGTTCGCCCCATGCCAGCGGGTGCCCTGGCGCGGTGTGATGGTCATGCGGCGCCGCCGCGAGCATTCCGAGGAAAGGACCATCCCATGCCACGTGCATCACAAGCCACCGCCCCGATCCAGGCCGACTACGGCATCGCCAGCGAGCGCACCGCCCACCTCGACGGATACACCGTCAACTTCGTATCGATTCGCGCCGACAACGACCTGGCGCCGATGCTCAAGGGTCTGCCCGACGATGCGTGCCAATGCCCGCACTGGGGCTACGTGCTGAGCGGCCAACTCACGGTGCGCTACACGACCGGCGACGAGGAGCAGATCACCGCTGGAGATGCGTTCTACATGTCGCCGGGGCACGCGCCGAGCGCCACCGCCGGTACCGAGTTCGTGATCATCAGCCCGAAGGATCAACTGGAGCAGACCGAGGCTGCGATGCGCGCCAACTTGGAGCGCATGGCCGGCGCGCAGACCGCTACTCCAGCGACGTCGTGAACAGCTGGTCGTACGCGAGGCCCCATGGCGGTCGCAGGAAGCCCAGCGCGCGCACGTCCTCGAACCAGTGCGCGAACGGTGAGCGCTGCGAGAACGTGCCTCCTCCCAACACGCGCGTGAGACGCTGGAGCGTCTGCTCGGCGAGATCGGCGACCGACTCTTTGGCGCGCAGCGCGGCGTGGAACGCGGCGGGCGCTGCGCCCGACTCGATCGCGCGGAGCGCGCCTTCGTACGCCTGGACCGCCAGCCAGTGGTCCTGCTCCGCCCGCGCCCACTCGACCTGCTCGAACGCGCGCAGCTGGTCGGCGCGGTTCCGGATCTGATCCCGCGCCAGCGCGACGGCCTCGTCGAGCACACCCAGCACGACCGACGTGAACAACGTGGCGACGAGCGGTCCTGCCGCCCGCGTGGTCGCCTCGATCTTGCCGCCCCAGGCCATGCGTACGGAGGGGATGCCCTCCAGCCGCATCGCGTGGCTCTGTGTCGCAGCCATGCCCATCCCGTCCCATTCGGCGATCAGTCGCAGCCCGGCCGAGCCGTCCCAGGGCCGGCCGCGGACGTCGAGCACGAAGAACGACGGCGCATCGGCGCCTTCGGCAACCGCGGTCGTGATCATCCGATCGGTGACGCCCATCCCGCTGCCGAAGTGCTTGTCACCGGTGACGGCGTAGGCCTCGCCGGAAAGGAACGACTCGCCGTCGAGGGGAGCGGCGGTTGCCCGTGTCTTGAAGATGTCGCCGCCGCTCCCGGGTTCGGACGTGATCGTGCCCCACTGCTCGCCGGCGAGCGCGCTGGCGAACACGGCGCTTCGTTGACGCTCCCATTCGGCTTGGGTTGGATCGGGGCTCGCCAGCCAGAAGGCGATCACCGCCGGGTGCATCGACGAGACGAGCGCGACGGAGGGGTCACCGCCGGCGAGACACCGATAGGTCTCGCACAGCGGCCGCGCGGACTCAGCAGGTCCCACCCAGAGACCCCCGGCGGAGACCGGGACCGGCATCGCCAGCAAGCCAGCGCTCCGCAGCGCGTCGAAGTCGGAACGGTCGAGGTGACGACGGGCTTGGCGCTCGGCCCGCTCCGCCCTCCAGAGCCCGCCGATCTCGCCCACCGCCTGCACGACCGTTGAAACCCCGTGTGACATGGGGCGACGGTAGCCCGCGCGGGCCGCGCGACCCCGTGTGGGGATCGGCTGGGGTTTGCGCGTCGGGCTCGGGGGGTAGTCGGGGGGCCGTTACCCCCGACAGCCCCTCGCGCGCGGCCTCGGTCGCGCGCCTGCGGAGCAGCAAAGGAGAGCAAGCATGACTGACACTTCCACTTCGGAGCCCCGCGGGCGGTCGCCGCTGCGGCGGTGGGCCGTGATCGCGGCAGCCGCGGTTCCGGCCACGGTGGCCGCCGGGTCGATGATGATGAACGGCGGCACGTGGACTGCGTCTGCCCAGGAAACGACGACCACCACGTCCACGACGACCAGCACGACAACCAGCACGACGACCACGACCCTTGCGCCGTCCGATTTCGTCGGTATCACGCCGGTTCGCGTGCTCGATACGCGCGGCGCCGGTCAGACGGTGGGCGTCCCGACGGCGGCGCCGATCGGCGCCAACAAGTCGATCGACGTCCAGGTCACGGGGTTGGCCAACATCCCCGCCAATGCCACGTCGGTTGCGATCAACGTCACCATCGACGACGATGCGACGTCCAAGAGCTTCCTCACGGTGTACCCGACTGGCGAGCCGAAGCCATTGGCCTCGACCAACAACGCCGAGCCCGGTTTCATCTCGCCGGTGTCGGCGCTGATGAAGGTCGGCACGGGCGGCAAGATCACGGTCTTCAACCAGACCGGCGCCGTGAACGTCATCATCGACGTGACCGGCTACTTCATCGCCGATACACCAGCGCCCACCTGACAGGCGCCCACCTGACGGGCGCCCATCCCTTCGGCAGCGATCCCGGGCCTCTGGCCCGGGATCGCCCGCGTCCGGTCAGAGATCGGCGAGTTTGCGGAAGTCCCAGCTGACGATCTTCTCCGGCGTGAGCCGCAGCCAGGCGTGCTTGCCGTCGGGCTGGAACTCGCCGCGCGTGTACTTGTCGGACCACAGGCGTTCGGGTGATGCCGTGTCGGCATTGGGTTGGTCACCGCGAGGCACGTCGCCGACCACCTCCACACGACCGAGCAGCTCCACGCCGCGCAGCTCGAGATAGCCGACACCGCCGTCGACGGCGACGCTCACCCGCGGGTCGCGCATCAGATTGACCCAGCGCTGGCTCTTCACGATCGAGTGCAGCCACAGCGCAGATCCGTCCCACACGAACCACAGTGGCGACACATGTGGCGCGCCCTCCCCGTCGACGCTGCCGAGCCGGCACATCCACTCCTCGGCGAGGAAACCGTCGAGCTCGTCCTTGGTCATGGCGATCCTGCGCGCCCGTTTCTGCTCTCTCATCGAACTGCCTCCGTGTGTCGCGATCGTCGCTCGCAAGCTGTCAGATGACGGTGGTCGCGAGCAACCATCAGCGGTACCGTCGAACACATGGCCAACCAATCGCAGATGCAGTATCGCCGGCTCGGAAACACCGGAGTCAAGGTCAGCGTGCTCAGCTTCGGGAGTTGGGTGACGTTCAGCACCCAGCTCGACACCGATCTCGCGCTGGAGTGCATGCAGGCCGCGCACGACGCCGGCTGCAACTTCTTCGACAACGCCGAGGCGTACGCCGGCGGCAAGAGCGAGGAGATCATGGGCAAGGCGCTCGCCCAACTCGGGTGGCCGCGTTGGTCGTACATGGTGACCACCAAGTTCTTCTGGGGCATCCACGACGACCCGGTCAACATGTCGAACACGCTCAATCGCAAGTACCTCACACAGGCGATCGACGGATCGCTCGAGCGCTACGGGCTCGATTTCGTCGACGTCGCGTACTGCCATCGCGCCGACCCCGACACACCGATCGAGGAGACAGTGTGGGCGATGAGCGACATGGTCTCCCAGGGCAAGGCGCTGTATTGGGGCACGAGCGAGTGGACCGCGGAAGAGATCCGTGCTGCAATCGACGTCGCCGACCGCCATCACCTCCACAAGCCGGTGACGGAGCAGTCGGAGTACAACCTGCTCAACCGTGAGAGGGTCGAGGTCGAGTACGCCCACCTGTACGAGGACACGCACTATGGCAACACGATCTGGAGCCCGCTCGCCTCGGGTCTCTTAACGGGCAAGTACAAGGACGGCATTCCTGCCGAGTCGCGCGCCGGCCTCGCCGGCTACGGCTGGTTGGCGCGCCAGGTGAGTGACGGCGACGCGATCGCCAAGGTCGAGCGGCTGCGCCCGATCGCAGACCGGCTCGGCTGCAGCATGGCCCAGCTCGCGCTGGCGTGGTGCACGAAGCACCCGATGGTGTCGACGGTGATCACGGGCGCCAGCAAGCCATCGCAGGTGACGGAAAATTTCGGCGCGCTCGACGTGATCCCGCTGATCACCGCCGAGGTCAAGCAGGAGATCGAGGCCGCCGTCGCCTGAGGCCCGAATCGCGACGCGCTACGCCTGCTCGCTGGCCATGCTCGTCGAGGCCGTCACCACCGTGACGGGGACGCTCACGTGCTTCTCGATCTTGTGCGGCAGATCCTGGCGCAGCCACTTCGAGATCCGGCTGGGGAGCGTCGAGACGATGATCTCGTCGACGTGATCGCGCTCGACCACACCGACGACTGCTGCAACCGTGTCGATCATGCCGACCTCGCCGGTGGCGTCGGCCCCGAGCCCGCGCAGCCACTCGAGCCCGGATTCGAGGCGTTCCTCGGCGAGTGCCCGCAGGTCGGGCAACACCATGAACGCCGTCGCCGCCGACTCCACGGCTGCCAACCCGACCGAGATCGCCGAGGGCGGTGTCGGTGGAACTGGCACCAGCAGGTGGAAGCGCGACTCGGATGCGAGCCGTTCCTGGACGGCCGCAGTCAGCTCGGCGCTGCCGATCGTCTGATTGGCGACTATCAATACCCTGTGCACCGCGTTCCCCTCGACTCCGTGCCCGTTCGCGCGCACATCATGACACGCCCATGGTGAACATCGGATACCTACTGCGGCACTCGGCGATGTGCTTCCCGGACCGGCCGGCGATCACGTGGCGCGGGGCGACGCTCGACTACCGCACGTTCGACGCCCGCGCCGCCGTGTTCGCCGAATGGCTGGCGTCGGTCGGCGGTGCGCCGGGCGAGCGGGTCGTGCTGTACCTCGACAACTGTCCCGATCTGCTGGTGGCGATGTTCGGCACGTATCGCGCCGGCGCGACCGTGCTGCCGAGCAACGCCCGTCTCACCGAGCAGGAACTGGCGTTCCTCGTCGCCGACGGGGAGGCCAAGGTGATCGTCACCGACAGCGCGCACGCCGACGTCGCCAGGCGCGCTGCGGGGGACGCCCGCGTGATCGTCGCCGGCGACGAGCTCGACGCCCTGCTCGATCGGGAGCCTTCGTCGCTGGCGGTCGCGGATGTGGACGCCGACGACCCGGCATGGATCTTCTACACGTCGGGCACGACCGGGCGGCCGAAGGGGGCGATGCTGTCGCACGCCGTGCTCGGCTTCGTGACCGTGTCGTGGCTGGCCGACCTCACGCCGCTCGACGAGCGCGACGTCACGCTGCACGCTGCGCCGCTGAGCCACGGCGCCGGGTTCCACGCCCTGGCCGCTGTCGCCCGCGCCGCCCATCAGGTGATCACCGACACGGTGAGCTTCGACCCTCCGAAGATCCTGGACGTGATCCGCGACCACGGCGTCACGAACACGTGGATGGTCCCGACCCAGATCGTGCTGCTGACCGACGCCGCGGAAAGGGCGGGGATCACCGGTCGCGACGTGCCTTCGCTCCAGCGCGTGGTCTACGGCGGGGCGCCGATCACGCCCGCCGCGATGACTCGCGCGTTGGCGCGTTTCGGGTCGATCTTCGTCCAGTTGTTCGGGCAGGGCGAGACACCGATGACGGCGACCGTGCTGCGCCGCGAGGACCATGTGCCCGAGTTGCTGGGCAGCGCAGGTCGCGCCCGGCCCGGGATCGAGATCCGGATCGTCGGGCCCGACGGTGCGCCGCTGGCGCCCGACGAGGTCGGCGAGCTCGTCGTCCGCGGGCCGTCCGTGATGACCGGCTACTGGAAGCGGCCGGAGGCGACGGCGGAGACGATCGTCGACGGGTGGCTGCACACCGGCGACCTCGGACGGATGACGGCCGACGGCGTGGTGCACCTGCTCGACCGCGCCAAGGACATGATTATCTCGGGCGGCTCCAACGTCTACGCGGTCGAGGTCGAAGAGGTGCTCGCCACCCACGACTCGGTCGCCGACGTGGCCGTGGTCGGCGTGCCCGACGACCTGTGGGGCGAGCTGGTCGTCGCCGCCATCGTGCCCGCCGCCGGCCGCGCGCTCGATCAGGACGCGCTCGACGCGCTCGCCCGATCGCAGCTCGCCGGCTACAAGATCCCGCGGCGTTACGTCGCGCTCTCCGCGCTGCCGCGCAACGCCTACGGCAAGGTCGTCAAACGCGAGCTGCGTGAGTCGCTGGCGCAGGACGCTCGGTGACTGGCGCCGCGCGCAGCCGGCGTAGGTGGGGAATCGTCAGCACGATCGTCACGGCCAGCAACGTCACGCCGCTTGCCGCGGTGACCCATCGCAGACCGGCGACGTCGGCGAGCGCGCCCTGGATCAGCGTGCCGATCGGGTAGAGCAGGCCGAGCACGAAGCTGTTCACGGCGAGCACGCGGCCGCGCATCTCGTCGGGCGCCGACTGCTGGGCGACGCCGGCGAACGACGTGAACGAGTAGCCGTACAGCAGGCCGACGAAGGCGAGCCCGATCGCCGCCACCCACAGCTCCGGTGCGATCGCGTACAGCACGAGCGCCGGCCCGAGCAGTAGCACGGCGCCGGTGAGCAGCCGCCACACGCCGAGCCGCTGGGTCAGGCCCCCGAGCGTGAAGGCCGCGGTGACGGCTCCGATGCCCTGCGCGGTCACCAACAACGAGGTCGCCTTGGCGCTGCCATCGAAAACGTTGGTCGCCATCTGCGACACGAAGGCGATGAACGGAGACGCGATCAGGATCGTCGCGATCATCAGTGCCAGCATGCGGCGCATCGCCGGATGGTGGCGGGCGAACCGGGCGCCGTCGGCGAGTGCGCTGAAGATCGGACGCTTGACACCGACACGATGGGGGAGGTTGGCGGCCATGACAGCGACGATCACGGCGCCGAAGCTGACGACGTTGCACCACAGCGCGGTGCTGATCCCGCCGATCGTCATCGCCAGTGCGGCGAACGCCGGGCCGAGGATCCGGCCCAGGTTCCACTGCGCGTTGGAGAGGCCGACGGCGGCGACGAGATGCTCGCGGGGGACGAGGTCGGGGAGCGCCGTCTGGAACGACGGGAAGCCGAACATCGCCACCGCGCCGGCGACGAACGACAGCGCCGCGATCCCGGCCGGGCCGGCGTTGCCGTGCCCGACCCATATCGCGAGGATCGCCGCGATCAGCGCTGCCAGCGCGTTCGTCGTCACCAACACCCGGCGACGATCGAGCCGGTCGGCCATCGCCGAACCGATCGGGCCGACGATCGCGGCGGGGATGAAGCCGGCGGCGGCGACGACCGCCGACCACGACGGCTTGCCGGTCGTGTCGGCCACGTAATACGCGAGGGCGACGGTCTCCATCCACGTGCCGATGTTCGACACGAGCGCTCCCATCCACATGACGGTGAACGACCGCGAGTGGAAGGGAGCGAGTGACGCCGATGCCACGAGGCGAACATAACCACGGCATCGGTCGGCGCGCACACATGATCGGAAGTCAGGATCGATTGGTGTCTGGCACGCCGAGTCGCGCCGCCGAGCCGTCGAAGAACCGCGTGCCTCACACCGGGCGGTGCGCTGCGCACGTCAGCGCTCCCGATGACGTTCCCTAGTCGCCCTCGCTCCAGCTCCAACGGCCGGTGTGGGCGAAGCCGTCGCGGCCGGCGGGACCGGCGGCGCGCCAGGCGAGCACGTTGCTCGGATCGACGGTGGTGAACGGCCCGTACTGCTCGAGGTCGTAGGTCCAGTCGTACTTCTTGTCGTAGGCGGCGATCACGTCGGCGCTTCGCGTCGGGCCGGCCACTTCGCCCTCGACGATCACGACGTCGAGCCCGTCCGGAAGATGCACCGTGGCACCCGCGCCCGGCGTCGCCGCCCGCCGGATCGCGGGCGTGCCGATGCTCAGGTGGAGCTGGTCGTCGAGCCAGACGCCCCACACCGGGCGGGCGTGCGGCCGCGGGCCCGATCCGGCGACATCGACCCAGTAGGTCTCGGCTTCGATCAGTTGCTGCTCGACCCACGACCACGCGAGCTGCGAGTTGGTGCTCGGCGCGCCGAACATCCGAAGGGGTTCATACGTCGCTCCCATGCGGCAAGTCTCGCGAACGACGACGGCTAGGGTCAGCCGGGTTCGATTGGGGGGAGGATCGTGTGAGCGCCAAGCTCGGCGAGCAGCTTGCGACTGGCAGCAGGTCCGCAGTGTTCGCTTGGGGGCGGGACGCGGTGGCGAAGGTGCCGCTCGAGTCGACGCCTGACGCGTGGATCCGGTTCGAGGCGGTCTACGCCGTCGCCGTTCGGGACTCCGGCGCGCCGGCGCCGCGACTGCTCGGGATCGAGACGATCCGCGGCCGGACAGCCAGCATCTACGAGCGTGTTCACGGTCCGTCGATGTGGGCCACCATGCTCGAGCATCGCCGGCAGGTACCCGCTCATGCGCGAGCGCTGGCCGAACTCCAGGCCCATCTGTTCTCGCTGACGCCGCCGATATCGCTGCCGTCGCTGCGCGACCGGCTCACGTGCAAGATCCGCAGGGCCGCGGCGCGAGTCGATCTCGAGCTCGCCGCCGCGCTCGACGCGATTCCGCCGCGCGGTGCTCGAACGCACCTCTGCCACGGCGACCTCCACCCGGGCAATGTGATCATGTCGCGCGAAGGCCCCGTGCTGATCGACTGGTTCGACGCCGCTCGCGGCGACAGGCTCGCCGACATCGCCAGGACATCGCTCCTCATCTCGGAGAGCGCCCACGGGCGAACCGGGCCGAGCCACCTGCCGGGATGGGATCGCGAGCTGCTCGCCCTCGTCCACCAGTCGTACCACGCTGCGATCGCCGACCTGCTCGCGCCCGACTCCGTCGAGCTCGACCGTTGGTACGCGGTCGTCGCGGCCGCCCGAGTGTCCGAAGGAGTCAGCACCGAACCGCTGCGCGCGATCTGGGACTCGTGGCAACCGGCGTCAGATGCGCACCTCGGAGTCGGGCATTGACCAATCCTGTTCTACGAGCGGCCGCAACGTGTGGAAGACCATCGGCGTCGAGGCGATGACGAGGTCATCGTTCTCGGGGCACGGCAACTCGACCAGCGCTCCTGCCTCGCGTGCGATCAGCGCGCCGGCGGCGTAGTCCCACACCTTGATGTCGCGCTCGAAGTAGCCGTCGGCACGCCCGGCGCCGACCCAGCACAGCTGTAAGGCCGCGGACCCGAAGCACCGCAGGTCGCGCACCGCCGGGAGGATCGCGTGGACGACGCCGCCCTGCCGGCCGCGTATCTCGGAGCGATACGAGAAACCGGTCAGCACCAGCGCACTCGCCAGCGACGCGCAGCCCGACACGCCGATCGGCGTTCCGTCGACACGCGCCCCGAGTCCTGTGGCAGCCGAGAACGTCTCGCCGCGCAGCACGTCGACGACGGCACCGGCGACGACTTCGCCGTCGAGCGCGGCAGCGATGCTCACCGCCGTCACGGGCAGCCCGTAGAGGAAGTTGACAGTGCCATCGAGCGGATCGACCACCCACTGCAGGCGCGGATCACCACCGCTCGCGGGCATCGGTGTCTGGCCGCCTTCTTCGCCGAGAACCCGGGCCCCGGGCGTCGACTCGGCGAGCAGCCCGCGAATCAACTCCTCGGCGTCGAGATCGGTGCGGGTGACGACGTCGGTCGGCGTCGACTTCTCCTGGAGCCCCGTCGGGCGCCCGACGTTGCCGCGGATCAGACGCGCGGCGGCGCCGGCGACGACGGCCGCGATCGCCTCCAGATCCCGCGGATCGTGTTCGTCGCCCGGACCCATCGGCGCCCCCTCATACACACCGCACCTCGAGCTCGTGCTCGCTGAGGACCGTCAGCGCCTCGGCATCGACGCCGGTGTCCGTCACGAGCACGTCGATCTCGTCGAGCGACCCGTAGGCGAACATCTGGTCGTTTCCGAACTTCGAGCTGTCCACACTCGCCACGATTCGGCGGGCGCTGTCGATCATCGCCCGCTTGAGCACGCTCTCGTCGTGGTACGGCGTGGTGAGCCCGCGCTGGAACGACAAACCGTCGCAGCTGATGAAGAGCACGTCGACGCGCAGCTCCCGAACCGCAGCCGCAGTGGACGCGTCGACCATGGCGAACGTGTTGGTGCGGACCCCGCCGCCGAGCACTGTGAGCTCACGCACGCCGCGACGTACGAGCGTCGCCGCCGTGAGCAATGAGTTGGTCACGACGTGCACTGCTCGATCGACGGGGAACACCTCGGCCAGCCGCTGGCCCGTCGAGCCTGAGTCGATGATGACCGAGCCGTGATCCGGCACCTCGTTGATCGCCTCGCGCGCGATCCGCAGCTTCTGCTCGGCGTTGAGCATGTCGCGGGCGTCGACCATGGGCTCGTGATGCAGGTGCTCGAGGGGCACGGCGCCGCCATGCACCCGACGGAGCAGTTGTTGCTCCTGTAGGTCGGACAGATCGCGACGGATCGTCTCCGTTGTCACGTCGAAGCGCCGCGCCAGGTCGGACACGTCCACGGAACCGACGCGCAACGCGAGCACGTAGATCTCACGCTGGCGATGGTGCTGGAGCTTCCCCGCGCCGGGGCCACGAGTGCTCTTCGTGTTGTCCGTCGTCGTCATCGGTGCTGCACCGTCCTGAGGCTGCGAGCGTACTGTCATGCCTCCATCGCCGCGAGCGGTCCGACCTCTGCGAGCCGGTCGCACGCGGACACGAACGACGCGCGGAACCGCGGATCGTCGCGGATCTCCGGTGGGAACACTTCGTCGAACTCGAGGAATCGCACAGGGTCGCCGATCGCACGCGACGCGTGCAGCCGAGCCTTGTCGCCGGAGGCATCGAACGCCTGCTGTTCCGGCGGGAACTCGGCGAGATACCTCGCCCACCCGGCCACGGCCAGCGCACACCTCTCGATCGGCCCGCCGCGCTGCAGTTGGAAAGCGACCGTCGGAAGCACGAACGTCGGGAACTTGGCGCTGCCGTCGACACAGAGCCGTGCGATCTGATCACGCACTCCCGTGTTGGCGAAGCGGGCCAGGACCGACACGACGTAGTCCTCGGGTGAATGGCCCGGGATCCGGGCGAGCGGCGGGACGGCCTCGTCGTACAGCAGCCGCTCGAGGAAGTTGCGCACCGAGTCGATCGCGATCGCCTCGTCGACATACGTGACGCCGGCCAGCGCGGCGAGGTAGGCCATCGTCGAGTGGCCGGCGTTGAGCAGGCGCAGCTTGTAGAGCTCCCAGTCGTGGACGCGGTCGGAGAACATGACACCGACGTCTTCCCAGCGCGGTCGCCCGCTCACGAAGTTGTCCTCGACGACCCACTGCCGGAACGGCTCTGCGACAACAGGCCAGCGATCCTGGATGCCGACCGTCTCGACCAGCCACGCGCGGTCGGCGTCGGACGTCGCCGGCGTGATGCGGTCGACCATCGAGTTCGGGAACGTGCAGTGCTGCTCGGTCCAATCGGCCAATGACGGGCTGCGGCGGTTCGCTGCCGCGAGGGTCGCCCGCTTCGCGGCGTCGCCGTTGCCCGGCAGGTTGTCACAGCTGACGATCGCCAACGGTGAGCACCCGTCGTCGCGCCGGCGTTCCAGTCCCATCGCGATCAGGTCGAAGGTCGTCGGCGCCGACGCAGCGGCCCCGTCGCCATAGCCCGCTTCGGTGATCGTGAGCGACACGATCGCCACCTCCGGATCAGCGGCAAGGTCGGCGAAGCGCTGCGGCTGTTCGTGCGCCAACTGGTAGTCGACGATGCTCCCGATGATCTGCGGGCTCGGCTCACCGTCGCCGCGCTCCACGAGCGTGTACAGGTGATCCTGTGGGGCCAGCGCGGCCGCCATGCGGGCGTCGTCGGGCAGGACACCGACACCTCGAATTCCCCAGTCGCTGCCGGTCGTGGCCAGCTCGTGCGTGTAGAGCGCGAGGTGGGCGCGATGGAACCCGCCGACGCCGACATGGAGGATGCGCGCGGTCAAGCCACGCCGGTCGTAGGTGGGAACAGGGACGCCGCGCGCGGCGACCGCGGCAAGGGTCGCGTCGGACAACGGGATCGGCTCGAAGGGACCGCTGTCTCGCACATGAGCACCATAAACACAGGCGAAACAACATAACAAGTGCAATGTTGTGTTGGAATGTGCTTGCAAATCAACATGAACCCACTCATAATGCGGATGGTCGGGCTCGCCCGGCGATTGGCAACACAGGGGGCACAGGTGGAAGGGGGATCCGGCCATGGCATCGAACACGAGGTCTGCGTGGTGGCGCGGCGGTAACGGGATGGTCCGCGTACTCGCGGTCGCGGCGGTAGGTCTCGCCGCAGTGTCGTGCGGTGACGACGATGACGACGCCGCCCAGGAGTCGGACACGGCGTCGGCGACGGCCGCCGCGACCGGTGACGCTGCGACCGAGGCCGCGACCGAAAGCGAGGGGGGCGAGATCACCGTGGCGATCGTCGGTAACCCCCAGATGGAGGACATCTCGTCACTGACGCCCGACCTCTTCACCGCAACGACGGGGATCAAGGTCAACTACTCCGTGCTCGAGGAGGGCACGCTGCGCGAAGTCGTCACACGCGACGTCGGGGCGTCAGGTGAGCAGTTCGATGTCGTGATGATCGGCATGTACGAGGCGCCGCAGTTCGGAGCCAACGGCTGGCTGCTCGATCTCACGCCGTATGCGACTGCCGACGCCGCCTACAAGTACGACGACCTCATCCCGACGGTCCGGGACGGATTGTCCGTCGACGGCAAGCTCTTCGCCTCGCCGTTCTACGCCGAGTCGTCATTCCTGATGTACCGCAAGGACCTGCTCGAGGCCGCCGGCCAGACGATGCCCGACAACCCGACGTGGGACGAGGTGGCGACGATCGCCCGCGCCGTCGACAGCGACGAGACGGCCGGCATCTGCCTGCGCGGCAAGCCCGGTTGGGGCGACCTCGGCGCCTCGTTCACCACGGTGCTCAACACGTTCGGCGGCACATGGTGGCTGGCCAACCCCGACGGTTCGGTCGGCGCCGCCCAGGTCGATCAGCCCGAGTTCAAGGAAGCGCTCCAGTTCTACGTCGACCTCGTCGGCGACGCCGGCGAAGACGACGCCGCCAACGCCTCGTTCAACGAGTGCCTCGCCCAGTACCGCGACGGCAAGGTCGCGATGTGGTACGACGCGACCGTCGCAGCCGGCCTGCTCGAGGCCGACGACAGCCCGGTGAAGGGCAAGAACGGGTACGCCACGGCGCCCGTGAAGCTCACCGATGCATCGGGCTGGCTGTGGAGCTGGGCGCTGGCGATCCCAGCCAACTCGGGCGACCCCGACACTGCGTGGAAGTACATCTCGTGGGCGACCGGGCCCGACTACATCAAGGCGGCCGGCACGCAGATCCCCGGCGGCTGGGCGGCAATCCCGCCTGGGACTCGGGCATCGACCTACGAGATCCCTGAGTACCAGCAGGCGGCGGCTGCGTTCGCCGATCAAACCCTGACAGCGATGGAGGTTGCCCCGATCGACAACCCGGGCACGACGCCGCGACCCGGCGTCCCCGGTGTTCAGTACGTCGGCATCCCACAGTTCCAGGACGTCGGCACGCGCTGCACCGAGCAGTTCTCAGGAGTGATCGCCGGCAGGATCGACATCGACGACGCGCTCGGCGCATGCCAGGACATCGCTTCCCAGGTCGGAGGCTGAACGGCTGATGGCTGTCGACGTCGGGACGGGGCGGGAGGCGGCGCAGGCCGCGCCCGCTCCGTCACCGGCTCGGGACGAACTGCACCGGCCGTGGCGGATGCGGCTGCCGCTGTTGCCGGCGCTGGTGTTCACGATTCTGCTCACGCAGATCCCGTTCCTGATGAACATCTTCTACAGCCTGACGGACTGGACGATCGTCCCGCCCACGCCGCGCGAATACGTCGGGCTCGAGAACTATCGCTCGCTACCCGATGATCAGTTCTTCCGTGACGCGGCTCGTGTCACGGTGGTCATGACCGTGTCGGCCGTGCTGATCTCGCTCGTGTTGGGGACGCTGTTGGCCGTGCTGATCGACCGCAAGTTCCTCGGGCAGGGCGTCGTCCGCACGTTGCTGATCACGCCATTTCTGATCATGCCCGTCGTGGCCGGTCTGATCTGGAAGAACCAGATGTTCAGCGGCCTCTACGGCGTCATCAACTGGACGACTGGAAAGGCCGGCTTCCACTCGATCGAGTTCGTGTCGCGCTACCCGCTGGCCTCGATCGTCGTCGTGCTCGTGTGGCAGTGGACGCCGTTCATGATGCTGATCATGCTCGCCGGTCTGCAGAGCCAGCCGGCCGAGGTGCTGGAGGCGGCAAAGGTCGACGGGGCCACCCCGCTGGCGACGTTCCGTCAGCTCACGCTCCCGCATCTGCGTACGTACATGGAGCTGGGCACGCTGCTCGGGACGATCTACCTCATTCAGGTCTTCGATCAGGTGGCCGTGATGACGGGTGGCGGGCCGGGCTCGACCAACATCCCGTACTTCGTGTACCAGCGCTCGATCGGCGGCGGTTGGGAATTCGGCAAGGCCTCCGCCTACGCGATCGTCGTCGTGATCGCATCGATCGTCGTCGCCACGGTCGCGCTGCGCGTGCTGTCACGCCTCCTCCGCGGCGAGGAGATCGCGTGATGGCGCGGTCGACCGGGTCGCAGCTCGGCGTCGGCGAGAGCCGCGTCACGAACGCCTTCATGGGTCTGCTCGCCTGGCTCGTCGCGCTCCTGTTCTTCTTCCCCGTGTTCTGGATGGTGATCAACTCCTTCAAGGAGGAGCAGGACGCCAACACCAGTCCGAAGCTGTTCTTCAGCCCGACGCTCGACCGCTATCGCGACGTCACCGACTCGACCGCAGGGCTGCTGTCGTTCAAAGAGGCGTTCATCAACTCGTTCTGGATCGTGACGCTGAGCACCGTCGTCGTGTTGATCCTGGCGATCCCGGCCGCATACGCGCTGGCGATCAGGCCCGTGCCGAAGTGGCGCGACGTCTTGTTCTTCTTCATCTCCACCAAGTTCCTGCCGGTGGTGGCGTCGATCCTGCCGCTCTGGATACTCGCCAGGGACTACGACCTGCTCAACACGCGCCTCGTGCTGATGATCCTCTACACGGGGATGAACCTGCCGCTCGCGGTGTGGATGCTGCGATCGTTCTTCCAGGAGATCCCGCGCGAGCTGATCGAGGCGGCCGAGATCGACGGGGCCGGCCTCAAGGGGCAGCTCGGCTCGGTGATCCTGCCGATCGCCGCCCCGGGGATCGCCGCCACGGCATTGCTGTGCGTGATCTTCGCCTGGAACGAGTACTTCTATGCCGTGCAGCTCAACCCCGCCGACGCCTCGACGATCCCGATCTGGGTGACGACCAACATCAGCACCCGCGGCGACTTCCTCGCCAAGCTGTCGGCGGCATCAGTGCTCGCAATCCTGCCCGTCGTGCTGGCCGGTTGGGTGGCCCAGAAGCGCATGATCCGTGGGCTCGCAATGGGCGCGATCAAGTAGCCCGATCAAGGAGGAGGTCAGCGTGGCATCGGTTCAGTTCGCGTCGGCGACCAGGTTCTACCCCGGCACAGACAAGCCGGCCGTCGCCCAACTCGATCTCGAGATCCAGGACGGCGAACTGCTCGTGCTCGTCGGCCCGTCCGGCTCGGGGAAGTCGACCGCGCTCCGCATGCTCGCCGGACTCGAGCCGCTCGACGACGGCGCCATCTTCATCGGCGACCGCGACGTCAGCAGGGTGCGGCCGCGTGACCGAGACATCGCGATGGTGTTCCAGAACTACGCCCTGTACCCGCAACTCACAGTCGCCGAGAACATGGGGTTCGCGCTCAAGCAGCAGAAGATTCCCAAGCCGGAACGGATCGCCCGCGTCAAGGAGGCGGCCCGCGTGCTCGACCTCGAGCCCTACCTCGATCGCAAGCCGAAGAACCTCTCGGGCGGCCAGCGCCAGCGCGTCGCGATGGGCCGTGCCATCGTCCGCAAGCCGCAGGTGTACCTCATGGACGAGCCGCTGTCGAACCTCGACGCCAAGCTGCGCGTGCAGACCCGCACCGAGCTCGCTGAGCTGCAAGCGCGCCTGGCGGTGACGACCGTGTACGTCACGCATGACCAGGTGGAGGCGATGACGATGGGTCACCGCGTGGCGGTGCTCCGGGACGGGATCCTCCAGCAGTGCGATACGCCGTACGCGCTGTACCACGAGCCGGCCAACCTGTTCGTCGCAGGCTTCATCGGGTCGCCGGCGATGAACCTGTTCGCGGCCGACTCGCGCGATGGCGTGCGCATCGGTGGCGTCCCGCTCGAGCTCGATTCGCCGATGACGACGCGCCTCGCGAGCTACGGCGGCGACGGCGTGGTCGTCGGGTTCCGTCCCGAGGCCGTTCAGGTCGGCGACGGCCCGTTGGCGGCGCGCATCCGGACCGTCGAGGATCTCGGCTCAGAGGTCTTCGTGCACGTGGCGTTCGAGCACGGCGACGAGACGGTGTCCGCCGTGTCCAAGATGCCCGCTCCGTTCGAGGGCCAGACGGGCGATCCGGTGAACCTTCGACTGACCGGAACAGTGCACATCTTCGACCCCGCAGGCGCGCGGGTCGCGACCGGTGCGGCGCGCTTCGCCGCGTCAGGGATGGCTAGGTGAGCCCGTTGCGGGTGATCGCCTGCTTGACGATCACGTTGCGCAGCACCTCGTTCGTGCCCTCGCCGACGATCATTAGCGGCGCGTCGCGGTAGTAGCGCTCGACGTCGAACTCCGTCGAGTATCCGTGCCCGCCGTGGACGCGGATCGCGTCGAGACACACCTTGGCGGCCATCTCCGAACAGAACAGCTTGGCCATGCCGGCTTCCATGTCGGCTCGCCGTCCCGAGTCGAGGCAGTCGGCGGCGTGGTAGTTGAGCTGCTGGCCGGCGGTGATCTGCGTCGCCATGTCTGCCAGCAGGTTGCCGACCGACTGGTGCTTCCAGATCGGGACACCAAATGCTTCGCGTTCCTGGGCGTAGCGGAGCGCATCGTCGAAGGCGGCTCTGGCGACGCCGATCGCCCGACCCGCGACCTGGATGCGCCCCGTCTCGAGCCCGGTCATCATCTGCACGAAGCCCTTGCCCTCGACGCCGCCGAGCAGGGCGTCGGTCGACACATGGCAATCGTCGAAGTGCAGCTCGCACGACTCGACGCCCTTGTATCCCATCTTGGGTAGATCGCGCGACACCGTGAAGCCGGGCACCTTCTCGACGAGCAGGATCGAGATCCCGGAGTGGGCGGGCTCCGTCGTGGGATCGGTCTTGCACAGCAGCGCGACCAATCCGGACATGCGGGCGTTCGTGATCCACGTCTTCGAGCCGTTGATCACGTAGCCGTCGTCGACTGGGCGTGCAACGGTGCGGATCGCCTGAAGGTCGGACCCGCCGTCGGGTTCGGTGAGCGCCATCGTCGCCCGCAGCTCACCGGTCGCCATCCGCGGCAGGTAACGCTGGCGTTGCTCCTCGGTGCCGAAGCGCACGATCAACTTCGACACCACCGAGTGCCCTCCGAAGGCACCCGCCAGCGACATCCAACCGCGCGCGATCTCCTCCGTCACCTGCGCGTAGCACCGCGCCGACACGGAGAAGTCGCCGTAGGGCTCGGGGATCACCAGCCCGTAGACGCCCATCTGCTTCATCTGCTCGATCAGCTTCTCCGGATAGGTGTTGCTGTGCTCGAGTTCGTTGACGACCGGGCGCACCTCGTCGTCGACCCAGCGGGCGACGAGCTCGACGATTTGCTGCTCCTCGGCGCTGAGGGTGCTCACGACTCGACATCCTCGACGTACTGGTTCTCGACTTGGCCGATGTCCTCCAGCCACAGGGTCGGGTGCTCGGCGATGAACGTCGTCATCAGATCGATGCAGCGCGGCGAGTCGAGGTTGACCAACTCGACGCCGTTCGCACGGAGCAAGTCCTCGGCGCCGAGAAACGTGCGGTTCTCGCCGATCACGACGCGCGGGATGCCGTAGAGCAGGATCGCTCCGGTGCACATGTGGCACGGCGAGAGCGTGGTGTACATGGTTGCCCGCGCATACGTCGCGGCCGGCAGTCGACCCGCCTGCTCGAGCGCGTCGGTCTCGCCGTGGCGGATCGCCGATCCCATCTGCACGCGCCGGTTGTGCCCGGCACCCACGACCTCGCCATCGACGACCAGCACGGCACCGATCGGAATGCCCCCTTCGGCGAGCCCGATCTCGGCCTGCTCGATCGCGGCCGCCAACAACTCCTCGTCGCTTCGCATCATCGCCTCGATGCCACACTAGGTCGCCGAGCGAATCTTCCTGGCTGCCGCGACGGGCGCGATCGGACTCGCGGAGGAGGGGAACGGTTTGGTGTCTGGCACGCCGAGTCGTCAGAGGTGAACCCGTAAAAGAACTGCGTGCCTGACACCGGGCAGTTCGCCAAAGCCTGGTGCCAGGCACCCGGTGATGCGACGCGTTCAGCTCACAACACACTGGATGCCAGGCACCGGGTGGTCCGACCGATGCCCTTCACGGCACCGGCTAGCTTCGGCGCAGCATTGGGGTAGGGGCACCAACTGTTCCGCGAGAGTTCGCGCGGCGTTGGCTCACGTGATGGGGGTCGATCGGACAATGGCACGCATGCATCGTCGTGACCTGATCAAAGTCGGTATCGCCGGGTTGGCATTCGCGCCCGCGTTCTGGCGCACTGCGCTGGCGTCGTCGGTGGTCGGCCCGGGCCCCTACGGCCCACTCGGACCGCCGGACGGCGACGGTGTCAAGGTGCCGGCCGGGTTCACCGTGCGCAAGATCGGCCACACCGGCCGACCGGTCGCCGGCACCGGCTACGTCTGGCACGGCGAGCCGGACGGGGGATCTACCTTCGTGCGCCCGTCGGGCGGTTGGGTCTACGTGTCGAACTCCGAGCTCAACGGCAACAACGGGGGCGCCGGCGCGGTCGCCTTCGCCGCCGACGGCACGATCGCCGACGCCTACCGGATCCTGGGCGGCACCAAGTGGAACTGCGCCGGCGGCGCCACGCCGTGGAACACGTGGTTGTCGTGCGAGGAGTTCCGCAGCGGCGAGGTGTGGGAATGCAATCCGTTCCGAGCCGGCCAGGGCATCGCCCGTCCGTTGCTCGGACACTTCGCCCACGAGGCCGCCGCCGTCGATCCCGTGACGAAGATCGTGTACCTCACGGAGGACGACGGCGACGGCCGGCTCTACCGGTTCGTGCCGACGACGCCTGGCGATCTCACCGCCGGCGTACTCGAGGCGGCGGCGGTCAGCGGTGGACACGTCTCCTGGATCCCGACCTCGTCGAAGCGGCCCGACCGCAGCCCGGCGACGACCGCCTTCGATCGCGGCGAGGGCGCGTGGTTCTCGGGCGGCGTCCTGTATTTCTGCACGACCTCCAACAACAAGGTGTGGTCGCTCGACACGACGACCGGCCTGCTCGACGTGATCTACGACGCCGCCGCGTTGGGTGACGCGGCGCCGCTCCGCGAACCCGACAACGTCACCGTGCATGCCGCGTCGGGTGACGTATACGTCGCCGAGGACGCCGACGACATCCAGCTCGTGCTGCTCGCCAACGGGGCCGGGCAGCGGGTGGCGGCGCCGTTCCTGCAGTTCGACGGTCACGACGGGTCAGAGGTCACCGGCCCGGCGTTCAGTCCCGATGGCACGCGCCTGTACGTGTCGTCGCAGCGTGGATTCGACGGCAATGGCATGACGTTCGAGATCACCGGTCCGTTCCGAGGAGCCGTGTGATGGGCACGACCCGATCATTGCGCGCGCTGACTCGCGTCGTTGCGCTGTCGCTGCTGCTCGTCGCCACCACGACGTCGGTGACGGCGACGACGCAGGCCGCGGCGCCGGTCGAGGTCGACATCGTGAGCTTCAACGTGCTGGCGCCGATCTGGGCGGCACCCGACTGGTACCCGGAAGAGATGAACCCGAGCCTGCTGGCGACAGCGCCACGTCGCGCCGCGCTCACCGCGTATCTCGCCTCTGTGGCACCGGCGACCGAGATCGTCTGCCTGCAGGAGGTTGCCGTCAGCGAATTCGGACACCTTGCCGCTGCGCTCGGCCCGCAGTTCGAAGGCGCGATGGCCTTCAACGATCCCGACTTCTGGTCGAACTGGGTGGTTCCGGAGATTCCGTGGGAGCCGAATGGTCCGGCGATCTTCGTCCGCACCGATGTCTTCGACGACATCGCGATCTCCGATCGCCCGCTCGGCACCGGCAACCACGCCGCTGTCGTCGAGGCCACTCATACAGCGACCGGTCGCACGGTGCGGGCGTGGTCGATCCATCTCGACAGCGACCACGAGTCCAACCGCGTGTCCGAGTTCAACACGGTGCTGGCCGGCATGCCGCCCGACGCGGCCGCGACCGACATCGCCTGCGGCGACTTCAACGAGGACACGGTGGTCGGCAGCGTCGGCCCACGCGTGCGCAAGGCCGGGTTCGTCGACGTCCACGCCAGTGTCGGGCAGCGACGGGCGACGCATCCGTTCTCGAGCCAGTACTACAACAGCCAGCGGTGGGCGATCATCGACCACGTCGTCGTGCGCAACGCGTTGCCGGTGTCGGCAACCGTCGTCGACGCCGGCCTGGCCGACATCGCCGACGAGCTGACGCGCATCGAGGCGACGCTGCAACAGAAGGGCTCGGATCATTATGCGGTGACGGCGACGATCGCTCTGATCTGACCGCGCTCTCCGTACCGCACCCTCAGTACGGTCGCGTCGTGGGCACCACCGACCCCGGTGAGGACGCGCGGCGTTTCCTCCGCATCGATGCCGCGTTCAAGGCCGGCGATCTCGCCGCGCTACGGGCCGAGCTGGACGACGAGGACCGCTTCCCGAACGTCGTGGCCTGCGCCGGCATCGGCGAATGTCTCACGTACGCGATCTTCCATAGCCCCCTGCCGTTCATCGCCGAGCTGCTCGACCTCGGCGCCGATCCGAACTGGTCGTCAGACGACGGTTTCCCGCCCCTGATCGCGGCGCTGTCGTGCGCAAGGTCGGCGCCGGGGTCGCTGGCGCGGCCCGATGTTCGCGCGATCGTCGAGCTGCTGCTGGCGCGCGGTGTCGACGTCCAGCAGCGCGGTCTCAACGACTACACGCCGCTCCACTGGGCGGCCGGCGACGGCGACCTGGCGATGGTCGACCTGCTGCTCGCCCACGGCGCCGACCCGAACGCGCTGACCCGCATCGACGACTTGGAGACCCCGCTCGAGGTGGCGTCGGTCGCCGGCCACAGCGCGGTCGTCGAGCGCCTGCGGCCATTGACGACACGGCTCGATTGGGAGGATGCCTCGCGCACAGGCGATGTCAAGACGTTGGCGCGCATGGTGCGCGCCGGGCACGACATCGACGCTCGCGACGGATGGGGCCAAACGGCGCTGATGCGCGCCGCCCACGCGGGACACGCCGATGCGGTCGAGTGGCTGATCGATCACGGCGCCGACCTCGACCACACCTCCAAGTTCCACCTCAGCGCCCTGATGCTGGCGATCATCGCCGGGCATCCCCGGATCGCCCGCCGGCTCGTCGCGGCGGGTGCCGACACCACGATCACGGGCACCGGCGCGCCTGGCTTCCACGGCAAGACCGCCGCCGACCTCGCCGCCGAACGCGGCGACAAGCGACTCGCGGACTACATCGCGTCGCGCGCAACCAGTTGACCGTCGCCCGCCGTCAGGCGACGAACGGGATGTAGCCCATGATGTCGACGACGACATGCGTCCTGCCGCCGCCGCCGCAGAAGACCTCGATCCCGTTCTCACCGCCGACTTCCGTCAGTACGAAGTTCGCCAATGTCTGGTTGGTTGCGAACCAGTTGACGTTCGACGTCTTCGGCACCGGTCGTTCGCCGGACAGATCCGAGGCGTTGACGCGCAAGAAGCCGGAGTTCTCCGTCTGGGTGACGGTGACGTTGAGGAACGCGGCGTTGAGGAAACTGCTCGGTCCGAAGCCGGCCGCGGTGACGTTTACGGAGTTGCCGGAGGAGAGCTTGGCTCCGCCGAGCGGGACCTTGTCGGTGCGCGAGTCGTACAGGCGGACCGGTGTGGTCAGCACCACCAGCGGCCCGGTCGAGTCGGCCGAGGCCCTTCCGCCGAGCGCCAGCGGCGACACGGCCACCGCGCCGCCGACTCCGAGCATCATCTTGCGACGGGACAACAGTCGAGACATTGGAACCTCCTCATGAGCACCGCTGGTGAGTTCCTTTACCCCACAGGTAATCGCTTCACAACAACCGGTCGCGCAGAGTGGGACGTACACCAACCGACGACCCACCAAGGAGCACCACCATGACCGACACCGACACCATCGAGGCGACGATCGACACGTACCTCGAGGCCTACCTCGAGCCCGACGCCGAGCGTCGCGTGCGACTGATCGAGCAGGTCTGGGCTCCCGACGGGCACCTGTTCGATCCGCCGCTCGACGCCGCCGGCCACGCCGCGATCAACGAGATGTTCGAGACCGTCCAGGGCATGTTCGCCGGGCACACGTTCCGCCGCACGAGCGGGGTCGACGCCCATCACGGCATCGCCCGCTACGCCTGGGAGCTGGTCGACGGCAACGGAACCGTCGCCCTCGCCGGCATGGACGTCGCCGTGATCGGGCAGGACGGCCGGCTGACCCGAGTCGCCGGGTTCTTCGGAGACCTCCCTGCTCGCGCCGCCTGATCGTGCCCGGTACCGTGCGCGGATGACCTCGACCGGCGCCGGCCCCCTGCTCCGCGAGTGGAGGGGCCGGCGCCGGCGCAGCCAGATGGATCTGGCGCTCGAAGCCGGCGTGTCGCCGAAGCACCTCAGCTTCGTCGAGACCGGTCGCTCGCGCCCGAGCCCCGAGCTGCTGCTCACGCTCGCCCGGCACCTCGACGTGCCGCTGCGCGAGCGCAACTCGCTGCTGCTCGCCGCCGGGTACGCGCCGCGCTACCACGAGACCGCGATCGACGATCCCGCATCGCAACACGTGCGAGCGTCGCTCGAACGGCTGTTGCGTACGCACGATCCGTATCCCGGCGTCGTGCTCAACCGGAGGTGGGACATCGTGCTCGCCAACGACGCCGCGTCGAAGATGGTCGCCGCCGTCCCGGCGGAGTTGATGGCACCGCTGCCGAACGTGTTCCGATTCAGCCTCCACCCGCACGGCGTGGCGGCGTTCACGCTCAACTTCGACGAGTGGGCGACCTACCTGCTCGCCCAACTACGGCGGCTCGTCGTCAGCACGGGTGACCCCGACTTGGCGGCGCTCGAGGCCGAGGTGCTGGAGTATCCCAACGTCGTCGACCTGCTGGCGCGCACCGAAGCTGCGAACGGCGACGAGCCGCAACTGCTGGTGCCGTGCCGGCTGCTGGTCGGCGGCGCCGAGCTGTCGCTGTTCACCACGCTGACGACGTTCGGCACGCCGCGCGACATCACGCTCGACGAGCTGGCGGTCGAGTTGTTCTTCCCCGCAGACGACGCAACCGACGCGATCCTGCGCTCCGGCCGGTGACCTGCCGGTCGGAGCGGAGGTTTCGCACCCGAAAGAGTGGGTATCGCGGCGGGGTGTCATCGAACGCGCTCTCTGAGCACCTGCTCGACTGCCTCAAGCGGGTCGCCGCCGCCCTCCGTGACGCCGACGTGCCATATGCGCTCGGCGGCGGCCTGAGCGCCTGGGCACGTGGTGGCCCGCCTTCTGAGAACGACGTCGACATCCTGATCCGCGAGGAGGATTGGGAACGCGCCCACGAAGCGCTCGAAGCGCTCGGGCTGCGCACCGAGGTGCCGCCGGAAGGCTGGCTCGTCAAGGCCTTCGAAGACGACATCCTGATCGACCTCATCTACCGGCCGTCAGGTCTCGTGATCGACGACGAGTTCCTGGACCGCTGCGACGAGTTGAGCGTGCAGGCGGTGTGGATGCGCGTGATGCCGCTCGACGATCTACTCGTCAGCAAGCTGCTCTCGTTGACGGAACACCATCTCGACTTCGGACGTGCGCTCGAGATCTCGCGTGCTCTGCGCGAGCAGATCGACTGGAGCGACGTTCGCCGCCGCACCGAGCACAGCCCGTTCGCCCGCGCCTTCCTCAACCTCGTCGTCGATCTCGGGATCGCGAACAGCGACGAGGCGTCGGCCGCTTCCGAGCACGCTCCGTCCGAGAAGGCGCCGTCCGAGAAGACACCGTCCGAGAAAGCAATGGTCACGTGATGGAAACGACGCACGTCGATCACGTGTTGATCCACGTGCGCGACGCGTTTGCGACGGATGCCCGTGTCGGCGAACTCGGCCTCGACGTCACCCATGAGGCCGACGTCGTGGTGGTCCGTGGGGCAATCAGCAACGCCGCTCGCAAGGAGGCGCTGTTGCCGGTCGCACGCGAGGTGCTCGAACAGTACGGATGCGCGCTCGGCGTGCGGGACGAAACGGAGATCCCCGCGGCCGGCGCCCCCGACCGCGAACCGGAGCAGCTGTGATCCGCGTCGCCGCGGTGGGGGACATCCACGTCGGCACCGACAGCGACGACCGACTCGTCGACGCCTACGCCGGCATCGAGGAGCACGCCGACGTGTTGCTGCTGGCAGGCGACCTCACGAGGTGCGGCACACCCGACGAGGCGCGCATGGTCGTCCACGAACTGGCGAAGGTGACGGTCCCGATCATCGCCGTGCTCGGGAACCACGACCACCACGACGGCCGGCCGGAGGCGGTCGCCGACATTCTCGGCAATGCCGGCGTCCACGTACTCGAGGGTCACGCCGCCGTGCTCGACCTGCCCGGTGGACGGCTCGGCGTCGCCGGCGTCAAGGGCTTTGGCGGGGGATTCACCGGCGCCAACGCCAGCGCCTTCGGCGAGCCGGAGATGAAGGCCTTTGTGCAGCACACGCACACCATCGCCAACCGCCTGCGCGAGGCGCTGGCAACTCTCGACGGCGAGGACTGCGACGCGCGGGTGGCGTTGCTGCACTACAGCCCGACGCCCGACACGTTGGAGGGCGAGCGGCTCGAGATCTATCCCTTCCTGGGGAGCGACCTGCTGGCCGAGGCGATCGACTGCAACGGCGCCGACCTCGCACTGCACGGACACGCCCACAAGGGTCGCGAAGAGGGCTGCACGCCGGGAGGCACACCCGTTCGCAATGTCGCCTTGCCCGTGATCGGAGCCGCCTACCGGGTGTTCGCGCTGGCGCCCAGCGCGATCACACGCTGCGTCCCGACTGGTTGACCCGGCGCGAAAGTGGGCCGGGTCCGAGGACCCGGCCCACTGTCGGGGAACTGGCGTCTGTTTTGACCTGTATCAGGCGGCGTAGAGGCTGCGCAGCCGGGCGCGGCCGCTCTCGAACGCCTCGGCGACCTGCGTCGGGAGCTGCGCACCGAGCTTGGTGGTTGCCTCGTCGAAGCGCTTGCTGGCCGTGACGGCGGCGGTGCCGACCTGGCTCTCGAACGCTGTGACCTGGGCATGGCCGACGGTCTTGGCCTCGTCGAGGAACGCCTTGACGGCGTCGAAGTCGACGCTCGGCGTCGAGGCGAGACGCACCTTCACGTCGTCCAGCAACGACCTCAGCGCGTCGAGATCGACGTTGGGCGTGGTTGCCGAGTCGGCCAGGCGCGTGCCCAGCACGAACGGGATGCCGACGTAGATGTCGACGGCGTCACGGACCAGCTTGCGCAGCTCGACGAGTTGCTCGCCGGCGACGGCGGTGTACTGCTTGAGAGTGGCGTCGGCTCCGTTGGTGACGGAGGCGATCGACTCGCGAACGGCGTTGTTCTGCTTGGTCACGGCGGCCTGCTTGGCAGCGCTCGACTTCTTCGCAGCGGTCGTCTTCTTGGCGGCGCTTGTCTTGGCGGCGGTCGTCTTCTTGGCGACGGTCGTCTTCTTCGCCGCAACGGTCTTCTTGGTGGTTGCCATGGTGATGCTTCCTTGGGGAGGTCTCTCGTCGACCCGATCCGGTCGACGAGGCAAGGCTAGCGGGGAGTGCTAACAAAAGCAAGCACGGTGCGTGCAGTTGTGACGGAGATCATGAAAGCCCGGTGCCTGGAGACACCGCGTATTGATCCCGCCGGTGCCTGGCACCCCAGTCAGCTCATGGAACTCGTCGCAACACTGGGTGCCTGGCACCAGGCTCTTTGCGCACAGCCCGGTGTCAGGCACGCGCTTTTCCTACGGGTTCACGGCCGACGACCCGGCGTGCCAGACACCAATCCCCGTTGTCTCTTGGCACCAATCGGCGGGCCGTCCGGGGGCTCAGAGATCCTCGCCCTCGGCGCGGTCGACGTCGTCGCGGGGCTGCACGTTGTGGAGTTCCATCGCCCCATCGCTGGCGGTCGACAGGTAGTGACCGACGCCGGGCGGCTCGACGTATGGCCGCAGCCGCCGCAGATGGTCGTCGGCGTTGGCCGTGTGGCGGTGGTGCTGACGGAGATGCTCCGCCCACGACGACACGAGGAAGTTCTCCACGAAGCGCTCCGAGTCCGAGAGGTCGCGGAACAGTGTCCACTGATACCCACCGGTGCGCCGGCGGTGGCCCTCCATGTACTGCATGAGCGTGCTGAACTCGTCGAGTTTGGCGAGCGGCACCCGGTACGGCACGCTCACCAGCACGGGTCCGTCCTCGGGGGACGGGTTGATCGCGACCTCCGGGTCGGTGCCCGGGACCATCGTGAGGTCGAACTCGTGGTGCGTCGTGAGCGGCCAGCGGATTGCCGCCAACGGGCTCAGCGCCATCACGATGGCGGCGATCAGGTGCGCCCCGGACAGGTTCCAGTTGGCGGCGAACCCGCACAGCGCGCTGCCGATCGCGAAGCTGCCGGCGAGCACGAACGCGTAGAGAGCCAAGCCGCGGGCGCGCACCCACGACGGCAGTGCCGCCTGCGCCGCGATCGTGGTGCTCGTTGCCGCAAGGCTCCACGCGAAGCCGGCCGCGAACAGCGCCACGCCGACGGCGACACGGTCGTGCACGAACCCCTGCACGACCATCGCCCCGGCCAGCACGAGCGCGGTCACGGTCATCAGCGGATCGCCATCCAGCACGTGCACGATGCGCGGCCGCAGGATCGCCGAGATCGTGGCCCCGACGCCGAAGCAGCCGAGCAGGATTCCGTAGCCGCCCGACGACCAGTCCAACGGCCCGCGCACGACGATCGGGAGCAGAGCCTGGATCGCGGCGCCGGCCCCGAACAGCAACAGCACTCGCATCAGCACGCTCCGGAGCAAGCCCGAGTTGGCGCTGAAGCGCAGCCCGGCAACGGTCGCTCCGACCAGCGTTTCGGAGGGCGACCGGCCGGCGCCGAGGCGCGGCGGCTTCCAGACCGCGAGCACGGCAATCGTGGCGACGAAGGACAACGCGTTGATCGCGAACACCCACTCGGGTCCGGAGGCGGCGATGATGAACCCACCGATCGCCGGCCCGATCGCACGCCCGACGTTGTAGGTCATCGAGCCGAGCGAGATCGCCTGCTGGAAATGCTCCTTGGGAACGAGATCGGGTTGGATCGCCCACCACGCAGGCGTGGTCAGCGCGGCGCCGATGCCAAGCATGAACGTGAGCGCCAACACGCCGGTCGGCGCGAGCAGGTCGGCGAAGGTCAGCAACGCCATCAGCGCCGCCGATACCAACATGCTCGCCTGCGTCACCAGCAGGACCTTGCGTCGGTCGAACACGTCTGCCAGCGCCCCGGCGGGGATGCCGACGAGGAATGCGGGCAGGAACGTCATCGTCTGGACGAGCGCGACCTCGGCCGCGGTGCCGCCCAAGTCGCCGATCAGCCACGCCGCGCCGACGCTCTGCATGAGCGTCCCCAGGTTCGACACGAGTTGGGCGATGAACAGCGCCAGAAAGATCCGGCTGCGCAAGGGCGCCCACGGCGACAGGTCGAGCAGTGCCTCCTTCGTGTGCTGATCCGAGTGGTCGTCGTCGATGCTGCCCATGATCGCTCACCGCGGACCGCTGCGCAGCGTTGACGTAGGGTCGGGTGGTGGGCATGCACGTCGAGCAGACGGGCGACGGCGCGGCGGTCCTGTTGTTGCTGCACGGGCTGGGTGCCACCGGCGCGGCGTGGCGGCGCGCGGTGGCGGCGCTCGACGACGCGTGGGAGGGCGCGATCGTCGTCTGCGATCTACCCGGCCATGGCGACTCGTCGCCGCTCGCGCAGTACACGTACGACACGATCGCGGCAGCGGTGAGCGAGTGCCTGCCAGCGTGCGAGCGGCTCGTCGTGGCCGGGCATTCGTACGGCGGATTGATCGCCGTGCAGCTCGCGTCGGGCCGATTCGACGTGACGCCCGCGGCGGTCGTCGCCACCAGTGTCAAGGTGCGCTGGACCGCCGACGAGCTGGCCGCGATCGCCGCGTTCGCCTCAAAGCCGACCCGCCTGTTCGACACGTTCGCGGAGGCACAGGATCGCTACCGCAAGGTCTCGGGTCTGACTCCCGACGTCACCGACGATCCCGCGGACCTCGCTCGTGGCGTCGTCGCCGACGGTGATCTGTTCCGGCTCAGCCAGGATCCGGCGACCGGCGGCGTCGGCGAACCCGACATGGCCGCGGCACTGACGAGCGCGCAGTGTCCGGTGTTGTTGAGCCGCGGTGTCACCGACTGGATGGTGAGCGACGACGACCTGGCGGCATTCGGTGTCCCGACCCTGACGATTGGCGACGCCGGCCACAACGTGCACGTCGAGCAGCCGGCGCGGTTCGCTCGCAGCGTCGTTGAGTTCGCGGCGACGGTCAGCTCGCCGTCGTGACCTGCGCGGCACGCGCCGGGTCTTCCTCCAGACGACGATTGGTCGCCGCGAAGAACACGATCGGTAGGCAGACGGCGCTGATCGCGGCGGAGATCGCGAACGTCGCCCGCAGGCCGAACTGCGATGCCGTGATCCCCGCCAATGCGGCGCCGATCGGCATCGTGCCCCACGCGAGCAGCCGGTAGCCGGCGTTCACACGGCCGAGTAGCTCGTCGGGCACGATCCGCTGGCGGAGCGAGACGGTGATCACGTTCCATCCACCCGACAGCAGGCTGCCCATGAAGAAGCCGACCGCCAGCCACTGCCACGACTCGGTGATCGCCGGCAGCAGGCTGAACAGCGGGAAGCTCGCAGCGGCGATCAGCAGCGATCGACGGATGCCGAGCGCCCGCTCGGTGCGATGGGCGAACAGCGATCCGACCAGCGTCCCCGCCGACAACGTCGTAAGCAGCAGCGCGTAGCCGACCTTGGAGGCGCCGACCGGACCGGGTTCGATGGCGTAGAGCGGGAACACCGCGAATGCCATCGTCGACGCCAGGTTCGACACGCCGACGCAGATCGCGAGTGCGCGCAGCAGGGGATGGTGGGCGAGGTAGCGCACACCGTCGGCGATGTCGACCGTGAGTCGGGGTGCCGGCTCGCTGCGGACCGCCCGGAAGTGGCCGACCAAGGTGAGCAGTGTCACGCTGGCGACTGCGTACGCGGCGGCGCTCGCACCGAGCGACGCGGCCAGCGCGGCGGCCGCCACCAGCGCACCGAGCGTCGGTCCGATGAACTGGTTGGTGATCCGCTCGACAGCGGTCAACTGGCCGTTGGCCTTCGAGAGCTGTGCCTTGTCGGGGACGATCGTCGGCAGGATCGATTGCGCCGCGGTGTCGAACAGCGTCTCGCCCACGCCGAGCACGAAGGCGACGATGTACAGCACCCACAGTTGCTCGGCCTTGGCGGCGACGACGGCCGCGAACGCCGCCAACAACAAGGCCCGCCCGAGGTTGACCAGCGTCATCGTGCGGCGCCGATCGAGGCGGTCGGCCAACGCTCCGGCGTGGAGCGCGAACAGCAGCCACGGCAGGCGACCCACGAACGTCACCGACGCGAACGCGCCGGGGTCGCGCGTGATGCCGAGCGTGACCAACGGCAGCGTGATCTGGAGCATGCCGTCGGCGAGGTTCGACATCGACGACGACGCGATCAGTCGGTTGAGGTTGCTCCTGGCGCTCACTCGGTGGGAGTCCAGTGGGTGGTCAGATCAGCCCGACCCACCGCGGGTACGCCGGGTCGCCGTACTCGTACTCGATCCACACGTCGGTGTCGATCTCCGGCACGTCGAGGTGTTCGACTTCCGACCCAGCCGTCGCCCACGCCTCGGACTCGTCGACCTCGGGCACGCGCACCCGCAGGCGGCGCTCCTGGAGCGGATCGACGTTGTCGATCACGCGGCCGTGGTACTTGCCGGGGAAGTGGCGGGCGTCGCCCTGGGTCTCCTCGCTGCCCTGCGGGCGTTGCCACACCGGATAGTCGGAGTCCCCGTGCTCGAACGAGATCCAGACCGAGTCGCCCACGCCCGGCTGGCCCGAGTCGTCGGTGATCGACGCCGCCGCCCACACCGGCGTGTCGGCCCAGATCTCGGGGACGAGCACATTCAGCCGACGCTGATCGAGCGGATCAAGATCATCGACCACCGACCCGAGGTACGTCCCCCCATAACCCGTCACCATCACGCACGATTGTGGCACGCACTCGGCGCGCGAGCACTGGAGAGCTCGGTGCCAGACACCCGGCATCGCGACGAGCTCAGCTTTGGACACCGGGGGTGTCAGGCACCGGGTGGGTGGGCGAGCACTGGGTGTCTGGCACCAGCGTCGTACGACTCGAACGCGTCGGATCCGCGAGAGCTCGGTGCCAGACACCCGGCATCGCGACGAGCTCAGCTTGGGTTACAAGGGTGTCAGGCACCGGGTGGGTGGGTGGGCGAGCTTTGGGTGTCTGGCACCTGCTTCGTATGACTCGGACGCGTCGGATCCGTGGGTGCCTGACACCGGGCTGTTAGCGCACGCTCGGCGTTCAGCGGGGGGTGATCTGGTCGACGAGGCCCCATGCCAGTGCCGTGTTGGCGTCGATCTCGCGGCCGGTCAACGCCAGGGCGGCGGTGCGTTGGCGGCCGATTCGGCGGGTCACGCTCACCGTGCCGCCGGCGCCCGGGATCAGGCCGAGGCCGACTTCCGGCAGCGCGATCCGCGTGTCGGGATCCGCCCTGACCGTTTCGGCGAAGGCGGCCATCTCGATCCCGCCGCCGTATGCCGCGCCGTGGAGTTGCACGGTGGTGCGCGCCGCGAGCGTGTGGATCAGCCGGGCCGGGCTGCGGGCGAGGCGGGTCAGGTGAGCGGTGGCCGGATCGGGTCGCGTGCCGAACTCGTCGAGGTCGCCGCCGGAGCAGAACGAGCGGCCGTTGCCGCGCAGCACCACACTGGTGATCGACTCGTCGACGACAGCGACCGACAGCGCCTCGGCGAGCTCGTCGCGCATGCGTATCGAGATCGCGTTGTGGCGGTCGGGTCGGTCGAGTGTGACGACGAGCGTGTCGTCGAAGCGCACCATGTGCACCGTCGGGTGCACGTCGGCCACCGGCGACGCCGGGTGGGCAGTCCTCCAGGCCGCGAACTCGGGACCGGCCTGGAGCATCGAGTAGGCGGCGGACTCCATTGCCAGCCCACCATCGACGTCGACGCTTGCGACCGATCGCAACAGGACCGCCAGCGTGCGCGCCGCCAGCGGGGCGCGCGCAATGCACGCCACCGTGTCGTCGACATCGGACTGGCCGACGACGAGGTCCGCCCCGCCCGGCCCCGCGCCCGCGAACTCGGCGCCGACCCACACGACGACCAGTGGCAGTGCGCCCGGTGACGGGATCTCGGAATTGGGCGGACCCTCGACGACGATCACCACGTGCGGGTCGCCGGCCGTCTCGTCGACGAACGGCGAGCGCACCAGGTCGGCGTACGACCTGGGGGTGAGCACGAGCGGGTCCGTGTGAGCGATCATGGCGTCGACCAATGATCGCTCACACCCGACGACCCGAACACGACGCAAGCGTTGCGTGGGAGGCGGCGCACGCCGTGCCCCAGGCCGACGTCGACGTCGCTCGGCTGTGGTCGGAGTCGGGCTGCCAAGCCGTGACCCATCCGGATGTTGCGGTACCGGCGCGCCTCGTCGCCACCGTCGCCGGGGCCGTCGACCGGCTCGACAGCCAAGGGGCCGGCGTCGCCGAACGATTCGGCGGTCGCGGGTTGGGCGCGTTGGGCGAGCGGGCGGCGACGCTGCTCTTCCCGCGCTCGGGCCGCGCGAGCTGCGGGGGAGGTTCGCGGCTGCTGGCGACCGCGGACGGCTGGATCGCGGCGACGTTGGCAAGGCCGACCGATCGCGAGCTGTTGCCGGCTTGGCTCGGCATCGACGCCGCTGCGGCGTGCGTCGTGAGCAACGCCGATCCGTGGTCGGACGTCGCTCGGTGTGTGACTGAGCGCGAGTCCGCAGATATGGTCGACTCGGCCAGCGCGCTCGGCTTGGCATGCGCGGCAGTCGGGGAGGCGGCAGGGAGCGACTGGTGCCTGGCACCCCTGTTCACCTCGCCTGACCTCGTCGCAACGCCGGGTGCCTGGCACCGAGCTCGCGCGCACCGCCCGGTGTCAGGCACCCCGAGCTCTGACGAATCCAGGTTGTTCAGCGCTGGGTGCCAGACACCTATCGCCGATGGTGCCTGGCACCGATCCGCGCCGGTGCTTCGCATGCCGCTCGGCGACGCCGCACCGCGGGTTGTGCGCGGGTTGCGCGTCGTCAACCTCGCGTCGCTGTGGGCGGGCCCGCTCGCCGCGCACGTGCTCACTCGGTTGGGTGCCGACGTCGTCTGCGTCGAGAGCACCGGCCGTCCTGACGGGGCGCGGGCCACGCCGCACTGGTTCGACGCCATGCACGTCGGACAACGCTCGGTGGCGCTCGACTTCCGTAGCGAGGAGGGCATCGCCACTCTCGCCGCACTGCTCGCCGCCGCCGACGTTGTGATCGAGGGCTCACGCCCGCGCGCCCTCGAGCAACTGGGTATCTCGGCGATCGACGTGGCGCGCCGCGGCCCGCGCGTCTGGGTCTCGATCACCGGCTACGGGCGCGATCCGGGCACGGCGATTCGTGTCGCGCTCGGCGACGACGCGGCGGCAGCCGGCGGGCTCGTCGGCTGGGCGGGCGGCGGCCCCATGTTCATCGCTGATGCGGTCGCCGACCCCCTGACCGGCCTCGTGGCCGCGGACGCGATCGTCGACGCCGTCAGCAACGGCGGTCGCTGGCTCCTCGACGTGGCGCTCGCCCGGGTCGCATCGGCGACGGCACCGCGCGACGGTGATCCCGTGCTGCGCCCGCTGGACAGTGCGCCACCGCCACGCGCGATCCAAACCGGGGCGCCGCCGTTCGAGCTCGGAGCCGACACCGAGCAGGTGCTCGACGAGTGGCTCGGTCGGTGACGCTCGACGGTCGCTGCGTCAGAAGTCAGCCGTCAGGCGTTGGCCGGCGCCAGCAGGCGGCCGATGTTGTCCGGGTCGAAGAACTCGGGTGCCGTGTTCAACCCGGTGATCAGGTTGACGAACTGGTCCATCGCCGGTGCGTTGCCCTCGATCGCGGCGAGCAGCTGCTGCAGCTCAGGTGGCGGCGGCTCGAGCGTCGCCATCTGCGTCGTGAACTCGTAGACCGGGAGGGCGTGGGCGTCGCGCTCGCGCTGGAACTCGGCCATCGCATCGTCGAACGGTCGTGCACCGCGGAGCGTGTCGTCGATCGCCGCCGACGCCCCCTCCGCATCCCGGAATCCGTTGCTGATGCCTTGCGCGGTGATCGGATCCTTCGTGTACCCGGCATCGCCGACGAGCACCCACCCCGGCCCGAACGGCTGACGGAAGAAGTTCGGCACCTGGCCACCCGTGAAGCGCTCGACCCGAGTCGCGCGCCGGATGCGCTCGGCGAATTCCGGCACCATCTCCAGCGTGGCCATGTAGTTCGCCTCGACGTCCGACTTGTACGCGACGGCCTCAGCCGCCGGCCAGCCGACCACCACGATCGTCAGCCCGTCGTTGGTCGGGATCACTCCCCATCCCCGATCGGGGCGGATCACGGTTTCCATGCCGTCCGTGACGAGGTCGCGCCAATACGTGTAGTAGGCGCATTGGAGCACCGGCTTCTCGTTGTAGCGCGGGGCGTCGACCATCCGTGCGACGCGCGAGTTCGTGCCGTCGGCGCCGATCACGAGGCGCGCACGACACTCGCGCTGTTGGCCCTGCGAGTCGCGGCCCCGGATGCCCACGACGGCGCCGCCCTCGACGACGAGGTCGTCGACCGTGAAACCCTCGCGTACCTCGACACCCGCGTCCACGGCGGCGCGCACGAGGATGTAATCGAGCACGGTGCGGCGTGGCGCGTACGACACATCGATGCCGTCGCTGGGTCCGGGCCGACCGGTGATCGTGACCGGCCCGAAGTCGAACGAATAGCGCTCGATCGCGGGGCAGCCGGTGGCCACGACCTCGTCGAGCAGACCCCACCGGGCAAGCGCGGCTACGCCTTGCGGGTGGATGAGCAGCGTCGACGCCGTGTCGCTCGGGAACGTGGCCCGATCGACCATCAGCACCCGATGTCCCTTGCGGGCGAGCAGCATCGCCGTCGGCGCCCCCGCGCAGCGCGCTCCGACCACGATCACGTCGTAGTGCTCGAGATTCCCCATGACCCCTCCTCTGATTTGCAACCTGAGACGAGCCTGACGACTCGGCGCCCTCAGCGGACCGGTGAACTCCCTAGGTCGGCGTCTTGATTCCGTGCGACGCACGAGTGACGTAGGACGCCGCCTCCGCCCGGCTCCGCAGCCCGAGCTTCGCCAGCACGTTGCTGACGTGGAACTCGACCGTCTTGCGACTCAGGTACAGGCGCTCGGCGATCTCGGGATTCGACAACCCCTCGCCGAGCAATGAGAGCACCTCTGACTCGCGCTTGGTCAGGTCGCCGCCGGTCCGCGCCACCTCGGCTTCGCGCACACCGAATCCGCGCAACAGTGCCACCGCTTCGTGTTCGAGTCGGGATGCGTCCGCGCCTCGGAACGTCACGAGCGCCGCGCGTGCCTCGGCGATCGCCACTTCGCGGCCGTCGTCGCCAAGGCAGGCCGCCAGCTCGAGCCTGGATATTGCGATCTCCACCGGCATGCCCGCCGTGGCGAATCCGACCAGCGCCTCGCGCAGATACATCTGCGCGTCGCCGTCGCCACACGCGCGGCAGACCCGCGCGCGGGCGAGTGCCGCCGCGGCGCGGACGTAACTACTGTCGCTGCTCGACGCGATCGCGGCGAGTTGCTCGGCTGCGGCGCGGGCGACTGCGAGCCGATCGGCGGCTACCTCGACCACCACCAGCAGTTCCAACAAGGGCACCGCTCCCGGCTGTGATCTGCCCTCCGCGTCGAGCGCCATCTCGAGCACGGCGGAGGCGCGGGCCAGCTCGCCCCGCGCGAGGTGGACCGCCGCCAATGGCCGGGCGGCGTCCATGCACCCGGCGAGCTCGATCGTCGCCAACAACCGCTCGGCCTCCTCGACGCGGCCTTGCCTGATCCGCAGATCGGCGAGGCGCGCCAGGGCACCGACACGTAGCTGCGAACGATGACTCGCATCCCAGTCGTCGATCGCCACCGACAGCGCGGTGGCGGCCTCGGGCCAGCGACCGGCGGCGGTCAGCACACCGGCGTAGTGGGTCCGGCAGAACGCGGACACGGCCGGGAGACCCTGGCGCGCCGCGATTTCGTTGCCGACGCTGATCCACTGGTCGGCGCGGGAGACGTCGCGCGCGTACTCGCACGCCGAGAACAACTGGCAGAAGATCTCCTCGAACAGGAAGAAGTCGTCGATCTCGCCACCTGTCACGGCGGCCATCGCTTCGTCGAGCAGCCGCATGCCCGCGTCGACCCTGCCCTCGTGCACCAGGCTGGCACCGCCGTAAGCGAGCGCCGTGACCTCGAGATCGACGTCCCCCGCCTGGCGCGCCGTTTCCAGCGCGCGTTGGAAGCACTCGTTCTTGCGCTGCCGGTTCGGTTCGAACATGCCCGTCGTCAGGTCGGCCCAACCGCGCTCACGCGGATCAGCGTCATCGCCCATCAGTGTCTGGGCGCGCGACAGCCATCCGTTGGTCACCGCCCAATCGCCGATGACAGTGCCGTAGAGGCCCGCCAGCGTGCGGGCGGCTGTGATCGCACCGACGCGGTCGCCCTCGGCGCGGTACCGCGCGTAGGCGCGCTCCCACATCGTGATCGTGGACTTGAAGTCGAGCTCGAGATACGCAACCCGGGCCAGCCCGTCGAGCACCTGCGCCGGCTCCATCCCCTCCGCGGTCATCGCCCGTGCGGCTTCGAACGCCTCGCGGGCACGCGCCGCGTCGCCGGCACGGAGCGCGGCGCGGCCCTCCTCGACCAACTCCGTCATGCCCGTGACCATGTCACGATCCTCTCACCAGATGGCGTGCGCCGCTCGATCTCAACATGAATCTCAACATCTGACGGATGCGATGCAACGCAACCGATTCCTAGAGTCTGCGATGTGACCGAGCGACCCGAGTTCTCACGCCGCACGCACGTGGCCGAACTGATCGCGGTCGCCGCCATCGTCTTCGTGATCGTGATGGGTACCGCCCACATCGAGCCCGAGGGCGCCGAGCGCGCCTTCGACGCGTTGGCGTACGTGTGCGGCATCGGTGCCGCGTTGTCGCTCCTACTCTGGCGGCGGGCACCGGCGGTGATGGTGGGGATCGTGGCCGTCGCGATCTTCACGTACTTCGCCCGCTCGTACCCGCCCGGCCCGGCGCTGTTGCCGGGCCCGATCTCACTCGTGCTGCTCGGTCTGCGCGCCAAGCGCGCCGTCGCCTGGACAGGGGCGATCGTGATGTGGGCGGCGGTGACACTCGGGCTGACGATCGGCGACGGGCGTGGCGACCGGCTGGCGCTCGCGGCTGTGGGATGGACGCTCGCTGCCGTCTTCGCCGGCCAGTTGGTCGCCGCCCGCCGGGAACGAATCGTCGCCGACCGCGAACGCCGGCGTCTCACCGAGTACCAGGCGGTCACCGACGAGCGCCTGCGCATCGCCCAAGATCTGCACGACAGCGTCGCCCACGCGATGGCGACGATCAACGTCCAAGCAGGCACGGCCGCCCATCTGCTCGCACGCCGCCCGGACGAGGTCGACCAGCAACAGCTCGGCGCCGCGCTCACCGCGATTCGGACCGCGAGCGCCGAGGTGTTGGACGAGCTCGGTGCGATCCTCGGTCTGCTGCGTGCCGGCGCCGACCCGACGAGTGCCGCCGCGCTGCAGCCGCAGGTCGGGCTGGAACGACTCGACGACCTCGTCGCCCGCGCCCGCGCCGACGGGCTGGCGGTGACCGTGACCGGCGGCGACCAGGCGACGATGTTGCCGGTGGCCGTCAGCACCGCCGCCTATCGGGTGGTCCAGGAGGCGCTCAGCAATGTCCGCCGCCACGCGGCGCCGGGCGCGCGCGTGGAGGTGCGTGTCTCCGCGGGCGACGATGGCACGGTGCGCGTCGAGGTTGCGGACGACGGAGGCCCGATGCCGGCCGCCGTCGCTGGTCGAGCCGCGCCGCGTGGTGCACCCGTCACGGAGGGTTTCGGCCTGATCGGGATGCGCGAGCGCGTGGTCGCCACCGGCGGTCAGCTCACCGCGGCACCGGTGACGGGCGGAGGGTTCAGGGTGATCGCCGAATGGCCCGGCAGGTGATCCGGGTCGTCCTCGCCGACGACCAGATCCTCGTCCGGTCCGGGTTCCGAGCGCTGCTCGATGCCGAGGACGACATCACCGTCGTCGGCGAGGCCAGCGACGGCGCCGAGGCGCTCGAGTTGTGTCGCGAGCTGCAGCCGGATCTCGTGCTGATGGACATCCGCATGCCCGGCCTCGACGGGCTCACCGCGACTCGACGGATCACCGAGGATCGCCGGCTCGACGGCGTGCGCGTGCTGATCCTGACCACGTTCGAGATCGACGAGTACGTGTACGAGGCGCTGCGGGCGGGGGCGAGCGGGTTCCTCGTCAAGCACACCGAGCCGGGCGAGTTGATCCGTGCCGTGCGCGTCGTCGCCGCCGGCGAGAGCCTGCTGTCGCCGGGTGCGACGCGCCGGTTGATCGCGGCGTTCGTCGATTCGGGTGGGGGAGCGGCGCCCGCCCCGACACCTCCGCGCGAGGTCGACGAGCTGACGGCGCGCGAGCGTGAGGTCGTCACGCTCGTCGCCGACGGACTGTCAAACGAGGAGATCGCCCAGCGTTGGGTCGTGAGCAACGCCACGGTGCGCACCCACGTCAGCCGGGCGATGACGAAGCTGCGCGCTCGCGATCGGGCCCAGCTGGTGGTGTTCGCCTACCGCTACGGGCTGGCGGCGATCCCGCCCGCCGGCTGAGCGACCGCCGCACTCCCGACCGTCTCCGGCGTGCGATCGGCGTGGCCGAGCTCGCCCAGCCAGCCCTTGAGCACGCGGTACATCGCCGGTGACGTGAAGATCGGTTCCGCCGGCGGCGTGAACTCGCTCGGGTAGAGCAGGAAGGGATGGGTCTGCGGGCCGCCCAGCCCGCCGTGCGAGCTGACCTGCTCCTCAAATGCGGCGACCTCCTGCAGCTCGTCGTCGTAGCGGCTGTTGACCATCAGATCGGCGACCGTGGCGTAGCCGTCGACCTCGGCGACCTGTTCGCGCGCACGCGGGCCGAACGGTTCCAGCGGGTCGTCGCCGGTCGCCTCGCCGGTGGCGAGGTCGAGTTGGCCGGTGGCGCCGAGCACCACCGACGACCCGCTCGCCTGGCGCACGAGCACGAACCCGATCTCGGGATGGTTCACGAGCCCATCGATCAGCCGCGGATAGCGGGCGTCGATCTCCTCACGGGTGAGCCGCCGCCGGGGTTCGCCGGGAATCGAGATCAGGGCGAGGCTGCCAGAACCGAGCACCATGGGGACGTCGGAGGCCTCGTCCTCCTGCGAGTCGTCTGGGTTGCGAGCCTGCCGCAGCCAGGCCGTCGACTCGGTGCGACCCTTCTCGGCGTCGGCGTCGCCCGATGCCGCGGCGCCGCACAGCTCGGCCACCAGTTCCGCCAGCGTGTGGCCGGTGCGTTGCTCGAACGTCGCACCCTGCGTCTGGCCGTGGTCGGACAGCACGACGATCTTGTACGGGCGTGGCGTCCAGCGCGTCACCCGCTCGATGCGCGCCAGCTGACGGTCGAGCTCGCGCAGCACGCCCAGCGCCTCGACCCGCTCCGGCCCGGAGTGGTGGGCGACCTCGTCGTAGCCAAGCATGTCGACGTAGATCGTCGTGCGCCCTTCGCACATGTCGTTCATCACGCCCTGGACCGAGACGTCGCGCGTGATGATCGTGGTGAACGTGCGCAGCAGCGCGTACACCCAGCCGCGCTCGACGCGCGGCTCGACGCCGCGACGGCGCTGGCGTGTCGCCGCCACGCGCTCGCGCCCGATCTCGACGAACGAGGCGATCATCGTCCGCGTCGCCTGGCCGGGACGAATGAAGTACCCGAAGTAGCCGGCGCCGGTGCGGCCTTCCTTGCGGCGCCCGGCGCCGCTCATCGTGAGCGCCGACCGCTGCGCATCGCCCGAGAACAGATTGCCGTAGCTCGAGCCGTTGTTGGCGAGCAGGCCGTTGCCGTCGGAGTGAGCTTGCTCGATCGCCGCCGCGCACTTGGGGTGGTTGGACACGACGACCGTCCCGGTGCTCTTGTCGACCCACCGGAACGCCGGCATGTCGGCGGTCGAGCCGTGGAGGATCCCGCACTGGCTGACGCCGGTCTGCGACGACCATCCGGTCTCCCACTCCATGAGGTGGTGCGATCCGTCGCGCAGCCAGCGGTGCAGGGTGGGCACGTCGCCCGAGCGCAGTGCCCGACGCAGGACCCCGTGTGAGACGCCGTCGAGTTGCACGAACACGACGCCCGGGATGTCGGTGGTGTTGGCGTGCTTCGAGCGCTTGCGAGCCAGCTGCGACGCCCGCTGATCGGCCCACGCCTCGTCGTCGAGCGCCAGCACCGACGAGATCGCGGTGGTGACGATCACGAGCCCGATCACGACGAACAGGGACGGCCAGAAGCCGTCCATCTCGACGCCCGGCAGCAGCTCGAGGATCCATCCGACGAAGATCGCGTTGAGCACGATCGCGCCCAGGCCGAGTGTCACGACCGAGAGCGGCACGACCAGGAACGCCAGTGCCGGCCACACCACGGCGTTTGCGAGACCGACCACGAACCCGGCGAGCAACGCGTCCCAGCCCGAGTCGATCGAGAAGCCCGGCAGCAGGAGCGCCAGCAGCCAGAGCGCAAACGCGGTCACCACCGTGACGACGACCGTGCGCCGCAACACCTGATGCCAAGGCGGACGCTGAGAGCGAGGACGAATCACGCGGGGAAGTCTCGCACGGGCCGCGTCCCCGTCTCCCTTCCGCAAACCCGCGGATTGGTGTCTGGCACGCCGAGTCGTCGCCGTGAACCCGTAGGAAAAGCGCGTGCCTGACACCGGGCTGTGCGCAAAGCCCGGTGCCAGGCACCCAGTACTTCGACGCACTCGGCACTGGGCTACACGGGTGCCGGGAGACACCGAGGATTGGTGTCTGGCACGCCGGGTTGTCGGCCGTGAACCCGTAGGAAAAGCGCGTGCCTGACACCGGGCTGTGCGCATAGAGCCTGGTGCCAGGCACCCGGTGTTGCGACGAATTCCATGAGCCGACTGGGGTGCCAGGCACCAAACGAAGCGTTATCACCAGGTGTCTCCACATCTGACGTAGACGATCCGCGTCGGATCTCCACGCTGGGGCGACGACGCGCGACGGATCGTCCCGCATCATCGAGGCATGACTTCGTACAACGCCTCCGGCGAGCCACGCCCACAGGCCGTCGTGGCTGAGCGCCTGACCAAGCGGTTCGGATCGCGAACCGTCGTCGATGCCGTGTCGTTCGCCGTACCGGCGGGAACCGTGACCGGTCTCGTCGGACCGAACGGTGCCGGCAAGACGACGATCATGGGCATGCTGCTCGGCCTCGTGCGGCCGACATCCGGCGAGGCGTGGGTGCTCGGCGCACCAGTTGCCGAGCGCGCCGCGTACCTGCCGCGCGTTGGATCGCTGATCGAGTCGCCCGCCTTCCATCCCGCCGTCTCCGGCGTCGACAACCTGCGTGCGCTGGCGATCCTCGCCGGGCACCCCCACGACGCGGTCGACGACCTGATCGATCTCGTCGGACTGCACGGCCGCGGCGGCGACCGGTACGGCAACTACTCGCTGGGCATGAAGCAACGGCTCGGCATCGCCGCCGCGCTGATCGGCGACCCCGACCTGATCATCCTCGACGAGCCGACCAACGGGCTCGACCCGGTCGGGATGCAGGACGTGCGGCGCCTCGTCCGCGACATCGGCGATCAGGGCAAGACCGTGATCGTGTCGTCGCACCTGCTGGCCGAGCTGGAGGCGGTGTGCGACTGGCTGATCGTCGTCGACCAGGGCGGGCTCGTGCACTGCGGGCCGGTCGAGGAGCTCGGCGCCGGTAGCGACGACGTGTTGGTGGTCGGCGCTGGGCGCGACCATCGCGAGCAACTGGCTGCGGTCATCCGCCGCCTGGGTCGTGACGGCGTGGTGCACGACGAGGGAGCCGGATCGCTGCGCGTCGCGCTGGCACCGGCCGAGGACGCCTACGCGCTAGCGGCGACGATCAACCGCGAGGCCCATGCATCGGGTGTCGTGCTCAACGAACTGCAACACGTCCGCGCCGATCTCGAGGCGCGGTTCCTGAGTCTCGTAGGAGAGGCCCAGTACGGAGAAGGAGGTCAGCGATGATCAATGCGATTCGTTCCGAATGGGTGCTGCTCAACCGGCCCCGCCTCTGGGTCGTGCTCGGTGTGATCACGACTGCGTTCACGGCGATCGCAACATGGTTGCTGCTCGAGACCGCCGAACCGGCGCGCGTGCAGGGCAACGACGGCATCACCCTGGAGGCGATCCGGGGCGCCGGCGGCGCGACCGCGGCGGTCGTCTCGTCGATCACGTTCAGCAGCGTGCTCGTGCTGGCGGCGTTCATCAGCAGCACCGCCAACGAGTTCACACGCGGCACGCTCCGAGTGGCCTTCACACGGGCGCCGCGCCGGCTGTCATTGGTTGGTGGCAAGTTGGCGGCACGGGTCGGCGTCGCCGTGATCGTGATGTCGGCGGCGCTCGTCATCGGCTGGGTGACGGCCGTGCTCGTCGCGCCGGGTGCCGGCATCGACAGGACCGACTGGGTCGGTGGTGCCGCGCTGTCCTCGGCAGCCGAGGACTTCGCCCGCTTGCTCGTCTTCGTCACTGTCTACGCCGTGCTCGGCACGATGATCGCGGTGCTCGTGCGATCGACTCCGATCGCGCTGGCGATCGGCCTGCTGTGGTTCGGCCCGATCGAGAACGTGATCGGCGAGGGCCGCTCGTGGGCGATGCGCTGGTTCCCGGGCCTCCTGCTGCGGTCGGTGCTGCGGCCGGATGCACCGATCAGCATCGCCACGTCGACCGCGCTGGCGACGCTGGCGGTCTACGTCGGAATCGCCGTCACGGTCATCGGCGTCGTCATCTCGCGGCGCGACATGACGAGCTGAGACGGGCCGAGCTGAGACGGAGCGTTAGGCGATCGCCGGCGGTGGGCCGGGACGCCACGAGTTGTCCCACGCCTGGCGGACCGTCCACTTCATGCGGGCGATCACCTTCATCTGCGCCACCAGGCCGGCGATCGCAAGTGCGAAGGCGATCACCCACCACCACCAGTCATCGTCGATCAGATCGACGACCGCGTCGTTGCTGAAGTCCTCGGTGTCGAGGGCGTTGAACACGAGCATCAGTCCGGCGGTCATCGCCAGCGCCCCGGCGATCGTGCTGAACACGACGAGCACCACCATCGGCAGCTCGGTGACCACGGCGAAGATGCCGAACAGGATGCCGACCGCCACGCCGATCAGGATCACGAACCAGTTCCAGTCGATGTTGAGGGCGGTCATGAGGCCGGTGCCGAACGTGAAACCGATACCGGCGAAGGCGAGCACCACCGCGATCTCGTAGAACAGGTACGCGATCAGCGCGAACAGCAGCCCGATGAAGAACCCGAGGATCCACCCGAGGACCGTGCTGAGGAACTCGCTGTTGTCGAAGAACGCAGTCGCCCCGGCGCCGAGCATGAAGCCGGCGAAGAACCCCCAGATCGGGATCACGATCCGCATCGCGAAGTAGCCCCAGAAGCAGAACACCCCGCCGATCACCAGCGCCCCGATCCCGACAATCACGTCCTTCATGCAACGAGTCTCGCGCAAGCACCCCCTCTGGTGTCTGACACCCGTCAGGGTGTCTGACACCGGGATCTCGGGCTCGTTGTCAGACCCCGCGCTTCTGGATGTTGGCCCACTCGTCCTTGAGGCCGACGGTCCTGTGGAACAGCATTGGCTCGCGTGGGTCGTGGGCGAAGTAGCCCAGTCGTTCGAACTGCACGACTTCGCCTGGCGCGGTGTCGGCCAGCGCCGGCTCGACGATCGCGTCGGTGATCAACTCGCGCGAGTCACGGTTGAGGTCGTCGAGCGGATCGTCGGTGGCGGCACCCGGCACCTCGGCCGTGAACAGCCGCTCGTACAACGCGACCGTGGCCGGCACACCGTGCGGCGCCGACACCCAGTGCATCGTCGACTTGACCTTGCGGCCGTCCGGGGCGGTGCCGCCGCGTGAAGCGGGATCATGAGTCACGTAGACCGTGGTCACGTTGCCGTCGGCATCGACATCAGCGTGCGTGCACGTCACGAGATACGCACCCCGCAGGCGAACCTCACGTCCCGGCGCCAACCGGAAGAACTTGGGTGGTGGATCGAGCATGAAGTCGTCGCGCTCGATGAACAGCTCGCCGCTGAAGGCGACGGATCGCGTGCCGTCGGCCTCGTTCTCCGGGTTGTTCTGGATCTCGAACTGCTCCACCACCGGCTCGCCGTCGTCGTTAGTCGGCCAGTCGGTCACGACCAAGCGAAGTGGTCGCAACACCGCCATCCGGCGCTGAGCGGTGCGGTTGAGCGTGTTGCGCACGAACGACTCGAGCAGCTCGATCTGATGCCGGCTGTTCGTGCGGGCGACACCGATGAACGAGCAGAACTCGCGGATCGCCGAGGCCGGATAGCCGCGCCGCCGGAGGCCGCGCAGGGTCGGCATGCGGGGGTCGTCCCAGCCGTCGACGACGCCGTCGGCCACGAGCGTCGCCAGCTTGCGCTTCGACGTCACCGTGTGCGTGAGCTCGAGTCGCGCGAACTCGGTCTGGCGCGGCTGGTCGTAGGGCAGCGGCAACTGCTCGAGGAACCAGTCGTAGAGGGCGCGGTGGCTGTCGAACTCGAGCGTGCACAGCGAGTGCGTCACGCCCTCGATCGCGTCGCTCTGGCCGTGGGCCCAGTCGTACGTGGGATAGATCACCCACGCGTCGTGCGTGTGGTGATGATGACCGCGCCGGATGCGGTACATCACCGGATCACGCATCTGCATGTTCTCGTGCTGCATGTCGATCTTGGCGCGCAGCACGCGCGCCCCGTCGGCGAACTCGCCGGCACGCATACGACGGAACAGATCGAGGTTCTCATCGACGTCGCGGTTGCGGTGTGGCGACTCGATGCCCGGTCGGCCATAACCGCCGCGCTGGGCGCGGATCGTGTCGCCGTCCTGGTCGTCGACGTACGCCTTGCCGTCGCGGATCAACAGCTCGGCCCAGTCGTAGAGCTGTTCGAAGTAGTCGCTCGCGTAGAGCGGCTCGCCGGGCTCGTACCCGAGCCAGCGCTGGTCGGCGATGATGCCCTCGACATAGGAGGTCTCCTCGGTGTCGGGGTTGGTGTCGTCGAAGCGCAGGTTGCAGACGCCACCGAATTCGGCAGCGAGCTCGTAGTCGATGGAGATCGCCTTGGCGTGCCCGATGTGCAGATAGCCGTTGGGCTCGGGTGGCCACCGCGTCTGGACCCGGCCGCCGAACGTGCCTTCCTCGATGTCGCGCTGGACCAACTCGCGGACGAAGTCGGTGGAGGTCGGGCGATCGCCGTCAGCGGTGTCGGGGAGCGTCATACCGGACCAGTATGGGCCGCCCACGCGCTGGTTCGTTCGCTGGTTCGTTCGTGGGTTCGGTCCTCGGTTCGTTCGCTAGCGTCGGGCCATGAACACGCGTCCGATTCACGTCGTGATCGATGCTGACGACGTCGACGCGCTGCGCGACTTCTGGGTGGCGGCGCTGGGCTACGAGCAGTTCGGCGATTTCGAGCAGTACCGCTCCGCCGTTCCCGCCGACGGGGGCGACGGTCCGAAGTTCATCTTCCAGCAGGTGCCCGAGGGCCGCGCCGCGGGGAAGAACCGGCTGCACATCGACATCGAGGTCGGTGACGATCTCGACTCGGAATGCGATCGGCTGGTCGGGCTCGGCGCGCAGCGGTTGTCTGACCGGATCGCCGAAGCGGGTACCAACTGGATCGTGATGGCCGATCCCGAAGGCAACGAGTTCTGTCTGGTCCACCACTGACGTGCCGGCCCATTCACCAACGCTCGACGACCTGCGATCAGCAGCTTGCTCTGACGGCGCGCCCAGCGCCCGCAACCTGCTCGTCACGGTGTTCGGCGACGCGTTGCTCCCGCACGGCGACGACACGCAGATCTCCGTCCGCTCCCTGAGCCGGCTGCTGGCCTCGTTCGGTGTCAACGAGCGGCTCGTGCGCACCTCGCTGACGCGACTCGTCAACGACGGGCTGCTGACCACTTCCACCGAGGGACGTCGCAGCTTTTACCGCGTCGCGCCCGAGGCGCTCGATCTCTTCCGCCAGGCGGATCACCGCATCTATCACGGCACCGCCGACGAGTGGGACGGTTCGTGGACGATCGTCGTGATCGACGGCAGCGAGGGAACCGCCCGTCGGCGCGCGTTGCTACGCCAGGAGCTGGCGTGGGCCGGGCTCGGCAGCGTGGCGCCCAATGTGATGGCATCGCCGATCGTCGATGCGGAGGCGGCGGCGCGCGTCGTCGGACATGTGGGCGGCTTCGCCAACGTGCTCGTGTCGCGTTCGAGCGTCGTCGAGGGCGAGGGCACGCTCGGCGCCGACGAGCTCGCCCATCGCGTGGCCGCGCTGGAGGAGATCGCCGGTCGCTATGCCGAGTTCATCGCCCGCTACGAGGACTACACCGCGAGCGATCTTGCACACATCGCGCCCGAGCTGGCGTTCAAGCTCCGCACACTGCTCGTCGCCGAGTTCCGCCGCATCGCGCTGTCCGATCCGCAACTACCCGCGCCGCTGCTCCCGCCCGACTGGATCGGCGACCGTGCGCGGCGCCTGGCAGCCGGCCTCTACGGAGTGGTGGCAGCGAGCTCCGAGCAGTTCCTGATGGCAACAGCCGACCCCGAGCTCCGCAAAGCGGCGACGCTCGCCGACCGATTCGCCGACAAGCCTGTGTGAGCGATCCCGGTCTATAGACACCGTTTTGCTCACACGACTTGGTGTGAGCAAAACCGGGTCTATAGACCGGGATCGCTCACACAATGTCAGGCGTCGTAGTCGACGACGATGTCATCGCTCACGGGGTGCGACTGACACGTGAGCACGTAGCCGCGCGCGACCTCGTCATCCGTCAGGCCGTAGTTGACCGCCATCGTCACGTCGCCTTCGCGCAGGATCGCCTGGCACGTCGAGCACACGCCGCTGCGGCACGAGAACGGCGCATCGGGACGCACGCGCTGGACGGCGTCGAGCACGCTGTCGCCGGCGTAGAGCTCGAACTCACTCGTGCGCCCATGCAGCGTGGCGCGCCCGCGGGCGACGGCGACCGACGTCTCCGTGATCTGCTGCGGGGCGAGCGTCACCGTTCCGACCTGCTTGGTCGTGAAGATCTCGCGGTGGAGGCGCTCGCGCGGCAGCCCGGCTTCGACCAGCGCGTCGGCCGCCTCGCCGATCAATGCCAGGGGCCCGCAGAGGAAGGCGTGGTCGACGTCGGCCGGCATCAGCCCGACCTCGATTAACCGGTCGAAGCGCGCCCGGTCGGGCCGGCCCGACAAGAGCTCGCTGCCGGTGTCCTCGCGCGAGAACGCGTAGGCGATGCTCAGCCGGTCGAGGTAGCGGTCGCGCAGGTCCTGGAGGTCGTCGAGCAGCATCGCCGTGTTGGACGTGCGGTTGAGATACCACAGTGACACGGTCGACCGCGGCTCGTTGTGGAGGATCGTCGCCATGATCCCGTAGATCGGCGTGATGCCGCTCCCGGCGGCGACGAACGTGTAGCGCCGCGCCGTCTCCGGATCGAGCTCATGCGTGAAGTGCCCGGTGGGCGCGGTGACGTCGACGAGATCGCCGGCCTTGAGCTCGCGCGTCGCCCACGAGGAGAACACGCCGTCGGGCACCTGACGGATCGCGATGCGCAGCGTGCCGTCCGGTGCCGGCGCGCAGATCGAGTAGCTGCGGCGCACCTCGACATCGCCGAACCGGCGCCGCAGGTTGACGTGCTGCCCGTGCGCGAACGCGAACCGGTCGCGGTGCGGCGTGGTATCGAAGGTGACGATCACGCAGTCATGCGGATCGTTCTCGACCGACATGACCCGCAGCGGCGTGAAGCCGTGCAGGTCCTCTGGCGAGTCGGCAACAACGGCGTTGATCATCACAAAGCCTTGAACAGCTCGAACGGCTCGCCGCACGCGCCGCACGTGTAGCTCGCCTTGCACGCCGTGCCGCCGAACTGCGACACCAGCCGCGTGCGGCGCGAGTCGCAGCGCGGGCAGCTCACCGGCAACTCGACGACCGTTGCTCCGGCGCGGGCAACCGGTGATGGCGGCGCGATGCCTGCCGCGTGCAGACGCTGTCGCCCCCGTTCGGAGATCCAGTCGGTCGTCCACGCCGGGCTCATCACCATCCGCACGTCGGGTTCGAAGCCGGCGCGGGTGATGGCGGCGGTGACGTCGTCGCGGATCTGCTCGGTCGCCGGGCATCCGGTGTAGGTCGGTGTCAGCAGCACGGTCGCCGTCGTGCCGTCGATCGTCACCGAGCGAACGATGCCGAGGTCGCCGATCGTGACGTGCGGCAACTCGGGGTCCTCGATCTCGCGCACGAGCTCGTCGAGCGCGAGCAATGAGAGCGCTGTGCTCACCACGTCGCTCCCGGGTGGGCGCGGGCCACGACCTGCAACTCGCCGAGCAGGTACGAGAAGCCCTCGGTGTGTCGACCCGTCCGCCCGCCGCGCTGCATCACGACCTCGGACGGGCAGGCAAGCGTCGCTTCCGCCAGCGTCGACTCGACGAGCGACCGCCATTCCGCGGCGAGCACCGCCGGATCGGCGGCCACGCCGGACGCGACCAGCTCGTCCTCGACGTGGTCGTGCTCGAACAGCTCGCCTGCGTACCGCCACAGCTCGTCGACCGCAGCCTGTGCCCGGGCGTGACTCTCCTCGGTGCCGTCGCCGAGCCGCACGACCCACGCCCGCGAGTGGCGCAGGTGATAGGCGGTCTCCTTCTCCGACTTGCCGGCGAGCGCGGCCAACGTTGCATCGGAGGAGCGCGTCATCGCCTGCCAGTAGGGGAGCGCGAACGCGTCGTGCAGAAACTGGCGGACGATGACGTGGGCGAAGTCGCCGTTCGGCTGCTCGACGAGCAACGGGTTGAGGAACTCGTGCTGGTCGCGCCAGTACGCGAAGTGGTCTTCGTCGTGATTCTCGCCTTCGATCTCGCCGGCGTACGTGTAGAGCGCCCGCGCCTGGCCGATCAGATCGAGGGCGAGGTTGGCGAGCGCCATGTCCTCCTCGATCTCAGGAGCATGGGTGACCTGCTCGAGCAGCCGCTGGGCGAGCACGAGGGCGCGGTCGCCCTGGCGCAGCACGTAGGTCAGCAGCGTGTCCACGAGCGTTGCTTCAGCAACTCACATGTTGGCGACTTCGTCGGGCAGCACGAAGTCGGTCGGGTGGCGGAACGTCTTGTCGAGTGCTGGATCGAACATCGAGGCGCGATCGTCGGGGTCGCTGGCGGTGACGTCGCTCGACCGCACGACCCACAGGCTGACGCCCTCGGCACGGCGCGTGAACAGGTCGCGGGCGTTCTGCATCGCCAGCTCGGCGTCGGGGGCGTGGACCGTGCCGGCGTGCACGTGGCTGACGCCGCGCTTGGCGCGGACAAAGACCTCCCACAACGGCCAGTCGGAGCTCACGCCGCCGGCTCCTCGATCTGCTCGACGCGCGCGTGCTTGCGCGCGTACGCAGTCGCCGCGTCGCGCACCCACGCGCCCTCGTCGTGGGCGCCGAAGCGCGTCGCGATCCGCTCCCGGTTGCACGGGCCGTTGCCCTTGACCACCTGCCAGAAGTGATCCCAGTCGATCGCGCCGTACACGTAGTGGCCGCTCGCCTCGTCGAATCGCAGGTCGGGATCGGGGATCGAGAGGCCGAGCAGGTCGGCCTGCGGGGCGGTGACGTCGATGAACTTCTGTCGCAGCTCGTCGTTGCCGAAGCGCTTGATCCCCCAGCGCATGCTCTGGTCGCCATGCGTCGACTCGCTGTCGGGCGGGCCGAACATCATGATCGACGGCCACCACCAGCGATCGAGCGCATCCTGCGCCATCGCCTGCTGAGCAGGCGTGCCGTTCGCCAGCGTCAGCATGATTTGGAATCCCTGCCGCTGGTGGAAGCTCTCCTCCTTGCAGATCCGGATCATCGCCCGCGCGTACGGACCGTACGAACAGCGACACAGCGGGACCTGGTTCATGATCGCGGCGCCGTCGACGAGCCAGCCGATCGCGCCGACGTCGGCCCATGTCAGCGTCGGGTAGTTGAAGATCGACGAGTACTTCTGGCGGCCGGTGTGCAGTCGGTCGAGCAACTCGCCGCGCGGCGTGCCGAGCGTTTCGGCCGCGCCGTACAGGTACAGCCCGTGACCGGCCTCGTCCTGAACCTTGGCGGTCAGGATCGCCTTGCGGCGCAGCGACGGCGCCCGGGTCAGCCAGTTGCCCTCGGGCTGCATACCGATGATCTCGGAGTGGGCGTGCTGGGCGATCTGGCGAACGAGCGTGTTGCGGTACTCGTCGGGCATCCAGTCCCGCGGCTCGATCCGCTCGTCAGCATCGATCAGCGCGTCGAACCGCTCCTGATCATCCATCTACTCATCCTATGATACGTAATCAAGCTTGTCGAGCGATAAATCTGTGTCATATCGACCGGTAGGACCGGGGTCGCCGGAGGTGTCTGACACCGCTTGCGGTGTCTGACACCAAGCTCTGAATGCCGACGTCAGCGGGGTCGCGAACCGCCCGGTGTCAGACACCCTGCCGGGTGTCAGACACCAATCCGCGGTGTCTCCAGGCACCAGGCTCTAGCGCACCGCACGGTGTCAGGCACGCAGTTCTTCGACGGATCCACGTCTGACGACTCGGCGTGCCAGACACCCGCGCGGATGATCCCGCCGGTGCCTGGCGCCCCGGTCGGCTCATGGAACTCGTCGTCGCACTGGGTGCCTGGCACCAGGCTCTAGCGCACCGCACGGTGTCAGGCACGCGGTTCTTCCACCGGTTTCGCAGCTGACGACTCGGCGTGCCAGACACCAAATCGAGGTGACCTACTCGCTGAGTCCCGAGGCCGCGATCGCTCTGAAGACTTCGGCGTCGTGGCCGGGCACGATCCGGGTGCCGTTGTCCCTTGCCTCTCGCAGTTTGGCGAGTGATTGTCGTTGCTGATCGAAGTCGAAGCTGAACGGCGGGAGGAGCTCGTCATCGAGCGTGTGCGTGAAGTAGCAGGCGTCGGAGGTGAGGATCACCGGTCCCTCTGCGGTGACGACTCGCAACGACTGGTGCCCGCACGTGTGGCCGGGCGTCGGGATGCAGGTGACCGTGACGTCGCCGAACAGGTCGTGCTCGCCTGTCACCATCAGCACGTCGTGGCCGAGGTCGACGAGCGTCGTGTCGAAGCCGCCCTCCTGACCAGCCGCCATCGCGAACGCCCACTCGTCGGCATTGACCACGATCCGGGCGTTGGGCATCTCGCACAGCCCGCCGACGTGGTCGAAGTGGGTGTGCGAGACGACGACCGTGAACGAGCTGTTGGGGTCAACGTCGTTCTGTTCGAGCCGGTTCCCGACGCTGCCACGCTCGGGCAGCATCGGTTGGAACAGCTTCGACATCCGTCCCAGCGGCTCACTCGAACCGGCAAGCGACGGATGCAGCCCGGCGTCGAACACGACAACGTCATCGCCGTGGCGCACCAACCACGCCGGCACCGGGATCTCGATCAGATCGGTCGTGCCGCCACCGATCAGCGTGCGCTGCTGCGTGCGCAGCCAGCCGCAGTCCAGTGCCGTGATCGTGCAGGGCTCGATCATCCGGCCGGCGACCGCGGGAAGAACGGCCACGGATCGGGCATCGGCCCGGTGGCGACGTGGACGATCGCCGGCACACCCGCGCTGAATGCCTCCTCGAGTCGAGCGCGGAGCTCGTCGGGCGACTCGGCGTGCAGGCCGAGCGCGCCGAACGCCCGCGCGTAGGCGACGAAGTCGGGATTGCGCAACGTCGACACGATCGTGCGGTCGTCGCCGAATCGTTGCTGCTGAATGCGCTTGACGTTCCCGAACGCGCCGTCGTCGAAGAGGCAGCACACGAGCGGGATCTCGTGTTGCACGGCGGTGGCGAGCTCGTTGCCAGTGAACAGGAAGCCGCCGTCGCCGGCGACGACGAGTGCCTTGCGGCCGCGGCCCTCGCGCTCGAGTGCGACCTGGGCGCCGACGCCTTGCGCGTAGGCCGCTCCGAGCGTGCCGGCGGGGCCGGTCGACTGGAAGGTGCGCGGCTGGCGGAAGTCGAACGCGAGGTGCGCCGCGAACCCGATCTGCGTGACGTCCTCGACGAAGATCCCGTCGTCTGGCAACACGTCGCGGATCGCGGCGAGAAAGTCGAGCTGAGGGCGGAGGTGGTCGATGTCGGCGAAGTAGGCGGCGCGCCTTCGGGCGACCTCCTCCGTGCGGTCTGGCCGCGCCGGCATGCCGTCGAGCGCGGCGAGCAGCGCCCGGCACACGTCGTCGGCGTCGCCGCAGACGCCGATCGTGTCGAGCGCGTGGCGGTCGAGCTCGTCGGGATCGATGTCGATCTTGACGATCGTCTTGCTCTCGTGCACACCCCAGAACATGAGCGGCCACTCGAGCCGCGAGCCGATGCCGATGACGACGTCGGCGTCCTTCCACAGCGCGTGCCCGATCGCGAGATGAGCGAACAGCGGGTGCGCGGTCGCGATCGCGCCGTGGCCCATGCGACGTGTTGTCACCGGCGCCTGGAGCAGCTCGGCGAGCTCGGCGATCGATCCGCCTGCGTCTTGGGCGCCGCCCCCGACGACGATCAACGGGCGTTGTGCGCCGCGCAACGCGCCCGCAGCGCGGTCGATCGCGTTCTGGTCGATGGTCGGTTTGGTCGCGGTCGGTGGCTTGAGCGACCCCGGCGCCGGGGTGCGCCAGCGGTTGGCCGGGACCTCGATGCTGACCGGTCGCGGCCGGCCCGACACGAGCGCGTCGAGCGCCGATTGCAGCTGCTTGGTCGCCGAGTCACCGTCGTCGAGCAGCTCGGCCTGCTTGGTGAGTTGGCCGAGGATCGCGTGCTGGTCGACGAGCTCGTGCAGCACACCGAACCCACGCCCGCGCGCAAACGTCGGGATCTCGCCCACGATCGCCAGCGTGCGGGCGTTCGACCAGTAGCCGCTCGTGAGTGCGCCGCCGGCGTTGAGCATCCCCGGGCCGGGCACCACGCAGAACGCGGCCGGCTTGCCCGCGACGAGCGAAGCGCCGTTCGCCATGTACGCCGCGCCCTGCTCGTGGCGGCTGACGATCGGGCGGATGTCGGTGGCGTCGACGAGGGCGTCGAAGAAGTCGTCGTTCTGCACGCCGGGGAGGCAGAACAGCGTCTCGATGCCGGTCAGCCTGAGCCCGGCGACGAGCTGCTGGGCGATCGTGCCGTGCTCATTCGATTGATCGTTCGATGTCGTCATGCGAGCTCAATCTCTCGTTTCGATCTCTCGTGTCAATCTCTCAGCTCTGCGAGCGCCCGAACCTCGGCCAGCTGACTCTCGTCGAGGTGCTCGAACGTAGACCAGGCGGCGACGTTCTCGTTCAGCTGTTTCGTGGTGCTCGCCCCGAACAGCACCGCGGCCAGCGACGGGGCCTGGAACGCGTAGGCGAAGGCGATGTGCGTGGGCGGGACATCCCACTCGGCGGCGAGCGCCGCCACCCCCTCTGCCAGCGACATGCCTCGGTCGTGCACGGCACCTGGTTCGCCGCGGTTGTATCGACCCGTGAGCGCGCCACCTGCGAGCACGTAGCTGGCGACGAGACCGATCGGGCCGCGGTCGAAGGCGCGCTGCATCTCGGGATCACTCGGGCCGGCGTGGTCGACGAGGCTCGTCGCCATCTGCGCCGCGCACGGCCGCGGCGCGTCGGTGCGATCGCACACGTCGAGCGCTTCGTGGTGCTGGGCGGCCGACCACATCCCGGTTCCCCATGCGCGGGCGCGACCCGACTCGATCAGGCCGGTGACCTCCTCGACGACACGCTCGATCGACAGCGCGGGCGGGGGATGGATGGCGTAGATCAGATCGATGTGGTCGAGCCCCATCCGGCCGAGCGACCCGTCGAGCTCCTCCTGCGCCGACTGCTCCGGCCAGAACTCCCACCACAGCTTGTTGGAGACGACCACCTCGTCGCGCTTCCACCGGGCGGCACGGAACAGCTCACCGAACACGACCTCGGAGTAGCCGGTCGGGATCGGTGCCGTCCCGGTCTCGTCGTTGTAGCGGGCGTCGTCGAGGAACGTGATGCCGGCGTCGCGAGCAGCGCGCATCACCTCGAGCCCTTGCTCACGCGGGATCCGCTCGTACGTCCGCCACGACCCGAGTGCCATCACCGAGACTTCGAGACCGGACGCACCCAGTGGTCGCGTCGGGAGCTGCGGCACGGCGACGGTTTACCACCAAGCGATGGTGTGAGCGATCCCGGGCGTATAGCCCGGGATCGCTCACACAAATTCCCTCGCCACCGAGTTGTCGCGGGAGGATTCAGTACGGTCCGAGCAATGAGTCTGCTGCCAGCGTTGGACGGCGCGTTCGGGGACACGCGCGACGCCGTGTCGGTCGATGGCGACTCGGTGTCGTGGCCGCAACTCGCCGGCCGCGCTGACTCGCTTGCCGCCGATATCGCCGATGCCACCGTCGTCGCAGTGCCCGGAACCCCGACGCTCGACACGGTCATCGCCGTGGTGGCGGGACTTCGGGCCGGCGTGCCTGTCGTGCCCGTGCCGCACGACGCCGGACCGATGGAGCGCGAACACATCCTCCGCGACTCCGGTGCGACCGTGATCGCCGGTGCGCCGGACTGGCCGGAGTCGGACCTGCCGCGTGTCCCGATCCCAATCGACGGTGAGCCGTGGGGCTGGAACGCGGTCGGCGACGCCGCGCCCGCGCTCATCATGTACACCTCGGGCACCACCGGCCTGCCGAAAGGCGCGGTGCTGTCGCGAGCGGCGATCGCCGCCGATCTCGACGGCCTCGCCGATGCCTGGGCCTGGACCGCCGACGACACGCTCGTGCACGGGCTCCCGTTGTTCCACGTCCACGGGCTCGTGCTCGGCGTGCTCGGTGCACTTCGGGTCGGCTCGCGATTGATCCACACCGGACGTCCGTTGCCCGAGCGCTACGCCCAAGCCGCCGGCGAAGGTGGCTCGCTGTACTTCGGCGTGCCCACCGTGTGGTCGCGCGTCGTCGCCGAGCCGGAGTGCGCTCGCGCGCTGGCGTCCGCCCGCATGTTGGTGTCGGGCAGCGCCGCCCTGCCGGTGCCGGTGTTCGAGCAGATCCAGGCCCTCACCGGTCACACGCCGATGGAGCGCTACGGGATGACCGAGACGCTGATCACGACCTCGACCCGCCACGACGGCGAGCGTCGCCCGGGCCACGTCGGCATGCCGATCACCGGAGTCGAGAGCCGCCTGCGCAGCGATGACGGTGGCGAAGCGCCGTACGACGGCGAGACGATCGGCAGCCTCCAGATCCGCGGCGCCACGATGTTCGACGGCTACCTCAATCTTCCCGAGAAGACCGCCGAGTCGTACACGTCCGACGGCTGGTTCGTCACGGGCGATTCGGCGACGATCGGTCCCGACGGCATGCACCGGATCGTCGGCCGCTCGTCGATCGACATCATCAAGACCGGCGGCTTCAAAGTCGGCGCCGGCGAGGTCGAGTCGGTGTTGCTCGCCCATCCCTCGGTCGCCGAGTGTGCCGTGGTGGGCATCGCCGACACCGATCTGGGGGAGCGGATCGTCGCCTTCGTCGTCGGCGAGGGTGTCGAGCCGCAGGTGCTGATCGATCACGTCGCCGCCACCCTGTCGGCCCACAAACGGCCGCGCGAAGTACGGGTCGTCGAGTCGTTGCCGCGCAATGCCATGGGCAAGGTGCAGAAGACGCTGCTCAAGAGTTGACTGTCGGGCGGTGAGAAGGACGGAACCGCTGATCGAACCACTGGTCGACGAGGAGGTGTCGCCTGACGTCCTGCTCCGGCAACTACAGACGCTCGATCTCGCCGACTGCACCGTCCGCGAGTACTACGACCTGGACACGGTCCGAGGGCATGCCAGCTACCGAGCCGTCCGTGGCGGGTTGGATCCCGATCTTCGACTGGCCTGGGCGGACGTTGTGCTGCGATGCGTCGATCTCATCCTCGAGACGATGCCGATCGACGATCCGGACTTCCCGGACTTCCTGCCACGTTTCACGGATCCTCGCTCGTACTGGACGCGTCACCACAAGCGCCATGAGATGAGCTTGCGCGCGGCGATGATCGCCTCGATCGGCCCGATCGACGTGCGCGGCGACAGCCGCGATCCGGAGGCGGTTGCCGACTGGTTTCTCTCGACTGTGCAGGGCGAGTCGGCGGACTCGGTGTTGGCCGAGCTGCCGACACCGTGGGACGAGTTGGGGATCGACCGCATTCGAGAACTGCGCGCGATCAAGAACAACTCGGCCGTACTCGTGTTGATGCTCGGTGATGGTCAGCTGCCGGTCGCCCCGCCTCGGGACGTGGTGCTTCTGCAGTGGATCGCCTTACGCGACCAACTGCCGTAGCTCGACTGGATTTCGAATGGTCACGCCGCCCAGCTCGGTTTCACCCCGTTCGGCGCTCGATCGATCGAGGCGACCGTCGCGTAGACCGTTCCGTCGGGTCGGATCCACGTCACGACTCGATCAGGGGTCATGGTGATCTTCCAGCCGCCCTCGTGCACGAGGTGATGCTCCCGACTGCAGAGTGGCAACAGATTGTCGAGATCCGTGAAACCGCCCTCCGTCCACGGGACGATGTGGTGCATGTAGCAGTCCTCGAACGAGACGGTGCAGTTCGAGCCGGCGCACGTGCGGTGCATCGCCGCTAGCGCCGCCCGTTGTGCCGGCGTGGCGACTCGTTGCGTGCGCCCGACGGCGAGCGCCTGGCCCTTGCCGTCGACGATGATCGGCACGATGTCTGCATTGCAGCACATGTTCCGAACCGTCTCGATCGGCAACGGCGTGCCGTCATCGGTCTCGCACACGGTGTGCTCGTGCACCTTGCCCGTCGCCAACGTGGTCTCGTCGATGAGCACGAAGATCATCGGGACACGATCGCCGCCGCCGCCGATCGCCGCGATCAGCGCCTCGACCTCCAACTGGTCCCACGGGACCTTGGCGAACTCCGGCTTCTGACGGAGCTTGGCCCGCCGGTTCGTGACCGCGCCCCAGAACGCCTTGTCGCGCACAGGATCGAGGCTGATCATCGTGTGCCGCATGCCGGTCTCGCGGTCGGTCCAGCGCTTGATCTTCGACGCCGACCGCTGCTTCTCGAGCTCGTCGGTGGCTGACGCGCCGGCATGCACCGCCGTGAGGTTGCGAACGAGATCGCGGCAGTTGCGCTCGAACTGATCCACGCCGAATTGCTCGGCGTCGGCGACCAGATCGCCAGCGAGCGCCACGAGCTCGGACTGCACGGCCGGGTCGACGTTGCGCGTCGCCGACGCCAGCGCGTCGACGTGCCCGGCCGACACTGAGCCTGACGACAAGGCGTCCTCGAAGCCGGGCATCGCCGTGCACACCCGCTCGCGGTCGGTCGTCGTCCGGGCGTCGCGTCCGGACTGTCGGCCCTCACGTGCGAGCAGATCGGCTGGCAACTCCGCCCTGCCTTCGGCGGCCAAGGCGCGCTGGCGCCGGGTGACGCGCACCAGGATCGAGTCGCACCAAGCCTTCACGCTGGCGACATCCCGGGTGAGGGCAGCGAGTTCGTCGCGGTCCATCACGTCGGGATCGGCCTCACGCAATGCCGTGACGGTGGCATCGCTTGGTCTCATACATTCCTCCGATCGTTGTGGTCAGCCAATGGAGGGGAAGTCGGTGCGGGCAACCTAGCAGCTAACAGCGCCGCAGTCGAACATTTGTTCGTGACAATTTCATGACGATTGAGCCAACGCCGCAAAGCGTCCGATGTCACCAAACCTGAGTCGGTGGATATCAGGATTACCGACTTACCCTGTCACATATGACAGCAACCGCCACCCAGCTTCGGATCCCGATCGCAACCCTGCCGGCGCCCGTACTGCCGGGCGTCACCGTCACTCTCACTCTCGAAAACGAGGCGTTGCGTCGCGCGGTCGATGCTGCGCAAGGCGGGCAGGTGGCGTTCCGTGTTCCCCGTTCCGGCTCCGAGCCATCCAATGAGATCGTGCTCGTCGCCCATGTGCCGTCCACCGGCACCCTCCCAGGTGGTGCACAAGCAGCGATCGTCCAGGTCGACTCCCGTGCCCGCTTGACCGCCGTCCATCCCAGTGAGCGCGGTGCCGACTTCGCAGACGTCGAGCTGATCAGCGACCCGCGCCCCACGCCGCGCATCGAGGCGTCCGCTCGCGAGCTCGCCGCCACGCTGCAACTGATCGCAGAGCTGCGCCGCTCGCGCCGCCTGCCCGAGATCCTCCGCGCCGGATTCGATCCGGGCGCGCTCGCAGATGCCGCAGTCGCGTGGGCCGAGCTCGACGAGGCCCGACGCCTCCACGTGCTCGACCTCGTCGACGTCGAGGGCCGCGTCGAATTCGTGCTCGGCTGGGCGAAGGAGCACCTCGCCGAACTGCAGGTCGCCGAGACGATTCGCAACGACGTCTCCGAGGGTGTCGACAAGCAGCAGCGCGAGTACCTCCTCCGCCAGCAGCTCGCCGCGATCCGCAAGGAGCTCGGCGAGGGCGACGACGACGTGGTCGCCCAGTACCGCGAGCGGCTCGAGAACCTCGAGGCCGCCGAGAAGGTCAAGCTGGCGATCGACCGCGAGCTCGACCGGCTCGAGCGCACCAGCAGCCAGTCGCCCGAGCACGGGTGGATCCGCACCTGGCTCGATCGCATCTTCGAGTTGCCGTGGGGCACGCGCACCGACGACACGCTCGACCTCGCCGTCGCTAGCAAGGTGCTCGACGACGACCACTACGGCCTGAGCGACGTGAAGGACCGCATCGTCGAGTTCCTCGCCGTGCACAAGCTGCGTCACGAGCGCGGCGTGCAGACGACCGGGCGGGGTAGTGGCGCGATCATCACGCTCGTCGGCCCGCCAGGCGTCGGCAAGACCAGCCTCGGCGAGTCGATCGCCCGGGCGATGGACCGCAAGTTCGTGCGCGTCGCGCTCGGCGGCATCCGTGACGAGGCCGAGGTCCGTGGCCACCGGCGCACGTACGTCGGCTCGCAGCCGGGCCGCATCGCCCGCGCCCTCACCGAGGCGGGGACGATGAACCCGGTCATCCTGCTCGACGAGGTCGACAAGTTGATGCCCGGCGGATGGTCGGGCGATCCCACGAGCGCGCTGCTCGAGGTGCTCGATCCCGCCCAGAACCACACGTTCCGCGACCACTACCTCGAGGTCGACCTCGACCTGTCGGAGGTCGTGTTCATCGCCACCGCCAACGTCGCCGACACCATTCCCGGGCCGCTGCTCGACCGGATGGAGCTCGTCCGCCTCGACGGCTACACGGAGGACGAGAAGGTCTTCATCGCCCGCCGCTACCTGCTGCCACGGCAGCTCGACCGGGCGGGTCTGAAGCCCGAGGAGCTCGACCTGTCGGACGCGGTCATCCTCGCCGCCATCCGTGGCTACACACGCGAGGCCGGCGTCCGCGGACTCGAGCGCACGCTCGGCACGCTTGCCCGCAAGGCGGCCGCCAAGATCGCGGCCGGCGCGGCGACGCCGCTCACCGTTCCCGACGGCGAGCTGTCCGACTGGATCGGCCGGGCGAAGATCGTCGACGACGTCCCCGAGCGCACGCAGACGCCCGGTGTCGCCACCGGTCTTGCCGTCACCGGTCACGGCGGCGACGTGCTGTTCGTCGAGACGACTGGCTTCCCGACCGCCGACGGCGCCGAGCCCGGACTCACACTCACCGGCCAACTCGGTGACGTGATGAAGGAGTCGGCGCAGATCGCGCTCAACTACGTGCGCTCGCACGCGGGCGAGCTCGGCGTCGACCCGGTGCGCCTCAACCAGCGCTTCCACGTCCACGTGCCGGCGGGTGCGGTGCCGAAGGACGGACCGTCGGCAGGCATCACGATGACGACCGCGCTCGTCAGCCTGCTCACCGATCGCCCCGTGCGTGACACAGTCGGCATGACCGGCGAGATCACGCTCCAGGGAGCGGTGCTTCCGATCGGCGGCCTCAAGCAAAAGGTCTTGGCGGCGCACAGGGCCGGCCTGAGAGAAGTGGTGTTGCCAAAGCGCAACGCCCCCGATCTCGAGGACGTGCCAGAAAGGGTGAGAAACGAAATGACGTTCCACCTCGCCGAGAAGTACAGCGACGTCGTCAAGGCAGCCTTCGCGTAACAGCGAAGAAGGTGTCTGACACCAGATGTTCCGCGTGCCGGGGTTGAATCCGAAGCAAGGTCGAACATCTGGTGTCTGACACCGAGCTAGGAGTCAGGCCAGCGGTCAGCCGCTGCGGGTGCTCATGAAGATGTCGCCCAGGCGTCCGAAGTACAGGCGCTCGCCATCGGCCGACAGCGACGGCCTCGACTCGGCGGCGGCGGTGTTGACGTTCGGGCCGAGGTTGACCGGTGTCGACCACGGCTCGCTCGTCGACGCCCGCGTGCTGGCGAACACGTCGAGCCCGCCCTGAGCGCCGGCGAGGTCGGTGCGGTTCGAGACGAACACCATCTCGAGCCCGTCGCGGCTGACGTTCGGCATGCGGTCGTCGGCGGCCGTGCTCAACTCGCTGACCTTGGAGGGCAGCCCGAACGATCCGTCGGCGAGCTGGGCGCTGACGTAGATGTCCATGTTGCTGTCGTAACCCGTGCTCGAGAAGTAGAGCCACGTTCCGTCGTCGGTCGTGACGAGTGATGGGCTGAACTCGGGCCCGTTGAAGTTCGGTCCGGTGCCGTTCGCGACGCACCCGAGATGGGTCGGCTCGTCCGGTCCGTGCTGCGGGTTGATGCGGGTGAAATAGATGTCCCCGATCCCCGGGCCGGCTGAACACGTCGCGTCCCCTGCTCGCTCCGACACGAACAACAGCCGATTGCCCGTGAGCGGTGTCGGGCAGAAGTCGTTCGCCGGCGAGTTGACGGGCGCCGCGACATGCTCGGGCGCACCCCACGGCTCGCGCTCGTTGGATCGCCGTGCTACCCAGATGTCGTTGCCGCCGAGGCCACCTGGTCGCATCGAAGCCAGGTAGAACGCGCGCCCATTGGGCGACTCGATCGGGCAGCCGTCAGCGGCGGGCGAGTTGAGCTCCACGACGGGCGCCGCCGGACTCCACGCCGGGGTTTCGGCGCCGGCGCCACCCGGCGCGATCCACCCAACCCCGCCTGCCACGACCAACGACGCCACCGACGACGCCACTCCGATTGTTGACACGCTTCGCTTCATCTCTGTCTCCCTTCGTTGTGATGTTCGGCCAGCGTGAAGGCATCGGAATGGCGGTACATCCACCAGATGGGGGATGCGATGATGTCTGCGTTATGTCAGGTGTCCATCACGTCCCGGCGCCGGTCACGTCGTTGATCGGTCGGGAGTCCGAGCTGTCGGCGCTCGTCGAGCTCGTGGCCGGCGAGCGGTTGGTCACGTTGGTCGGTGTGGGCGGAATCGGCAAGACACGCCTGGCGGCCGCCGTCTGCAGCGACGTGGCGAGTGGCTTCCCGGGTGGTGTGTGGTGGGTCGACTTCGCCACCACGACCGACGCGGCGCTGGTTGGCGAGGCCGTGCTCGGCGCCGTCGGATCGCGCGACATACAGGGTTCCGTCGTCGAGCGTCAGGTCGTCGCCGCCCTCGGTGATCGGTCGGCGCTGCTCGTGCTCGACAACTGCGAGCACGTGCTGGCCGCCGCCTCCCGACTCGTCCAATCGTTGCTTGCCACGAGCGCGTCGATCAGCGTGCTGGCGACCACACGCGAGCCGCTCGGTCTGGCGGCGGAGGTGGCCTGGCGCGTGGCGCCGCTGGCATGCGGTGATGCCGATGACGGATCGACGCTCGGTCTCGATCGACCAGCGGCCGTCGAACTGTTCGTCGAGCGCGCCCGTCGTGCCCGCCCCACACTCGAGCTCAGCAAGGCGGAACTCGCGCGCGTCGACCACATCTGCGCACGGCTCGACGGCATCCCGCTCGCGATCGAGCTCGCCGCCGCGCGCTGTCGCCAGTTCTCGATCGATCGCATCGCCGAGGGCCTCGACGACCGATTCCGGTTCCTGTCCGACGGTCGCTCGGCAGTGCCACGCCACCGCACGCTGGCCGCCTCGCTCGAGTGGAGCTGCGCCCGTCTGGACCAGTCCGAGGCGCTGGCGTTCCGCCGGCTCGCGGTGTTCATAGGGACGTTCCCGATCGAGGCCGCGGTCAGCGTGATCGGGTCGGCATCGATCGGCAAGGCAGAGGCCGTCGATCTCGTTGGTCGCCTCGTCGACAAGAGCTTGGTCGTCGCCGAGCCGGCCGCCGACGGTTCGATGCGCTATCGGATGCTCGAGACCGTGCGCGCCTACGCGCTCGACGAGGCCGACGCGCGCGAGCTCGACCTGGCACGCGAAGCGCACATCGCGTTCTGGCTCGAGTGGCTCGAGCCGATCGCGGTGATGCCGACGGATACCCTGCTTGCGCAGGTTGCCGCCTACGAGGGCAACCTGCGGGCGGCGCTCGAGTGGGCGGCCAGAGATCCGTCGCGCGGCTTGCGTCTCCTCGCCAGGCTGGCGCGGGTGTGGACCGCGCTCGGGCGCGCCAACAGCTTGCTGAACGCCGCCGACATCCTGCTGGCGCCCGACAACGAGACGCGCCACCCCGACGCCTGGATCCCCGCTGCTATCGAGGCGGCGCCGGTGTACCTCGTCGGTCGAGGCATCACCGCGTGCATCGAGTTGGCGGAGCGGATCGATGAAGTGGTGTCCCGGATTGGCGACGACCACTATCGATTGTTGGGGAACATATTGGTGTACGACAACCCGGCGGACTTGGCCGCCGTGCGCGACGCAGCTCGCACCCGCGGCGACCGGTACCGGGCGACTGTCGCGACGCTCGCGCTTGCCGAGTGGATGGCCGACGCCGATCCGGCGGCCGCCGCACCGTTCCTCGAGCAAGCGGCCTCGGCGGTGGCGACCGGCGGCAACGCCGCGCTCCGCGTCCTCGATCGCGTCAACGTGATCACCGCCGCCAGAGCGCGCGGTGACCTCCGCCGATGCATCGAGTTGGCGCGCGCCGAGCTGGCCGGCGCCGAGATGGCGACCCATGATCAGCAGCTCGTCATCGAGCTCAGCGCGGCGGGGCTCCTTGCTCGCGACGTCGACGCGTTGAAGGCAGCCGCCGCCGAGGCGGATGCAGTCGAATGGGTCGCGCCGGGCGTCGCTGGGTGGGCCAATCGCGCGCGCCACCGGCTGGCGTTGTTCGAGGGCGCTCCGAGCCGCGTCGACGAGGAGGTGTTGATGTCGGTGGTTGGCTGGCCGATCAGCACCGCCAGCATGTGGTTGCTGGGACGGGAGGCGATCGACGCCGGGCAGCGCGAGCCCGTCGCCGATTGGGCGCGGCAGGTCGTCGAGCCGCATCCGCACTCACGCGCGGTGCTCGCCGCGATCGAGGGCGCCGCCGCCGACGACGAGGATCGGTGGCACGCCGCGCTCAGCCTCGCCGTCGCCCATCATCTGCCACTGATTGCCGTCGATGCCTTCGAGAACCTCGCTGCAATCGCCGTGCAGGCAGAGAGCTGGCAGGAGGGTGGTCGCCTGATCGGTGCCGCCGCGCGGCTGCGCGACGAAACGGGATACCGGTGGCGGTTCGCCGCCGAGCAGCAGCGGGTCGACGACGCGCTCTCGGCGATTCGCGAGGCACTCGGCGACGCCGCCGACGTGTGCGCGACGGAAGGCGGTGACCGAACGTGGCACGAGACGGCGGAGTACGCCAGCCGCGCTCGCGGCGAGCGACGGCGACCACGCCACGGCTGGCTCAGCCTCACACCGACCGAGCTACGCGTCGTGGAGCTCGTGGCCGAGGGCTGCACCAACCCCCAGATCGCCGATCGCCTGATGATGGGCAGGGCAACCGTCAAGACCCACCTCGACCACGTCTACGCCAAGGTCGGCGTCAGCGGCCGCTCGCAGCTAGCAGCCGAGTTCGCCCGCCGCGCGTCGAAAGGTGTCTGACACCACGCAGTGGTGTCTGACACCGAGCGGGGGTACGAGCACGAACGAAAGGTGGGGGAGAGCGCCCTTGGAGGCAACCGCCCCGATTTGGTCTGATACCACCGTGCCGGCGGCCATGTGGATGCTCCTGACGTCACGGTGGCGACGAAGGCTCGTAACACAGGTCGTGCTGGCGGCGACGATCGCACTCGCCGGCGGAGCAGTGCTGGCGTGCGTCGCCGGCGCGCGGCGGACCGCCACCGCCGACGACCGGTTCGTCGCCGAGGCCAAGATGCCCGACGCGGCGATCGACCTCGAGCCGATCGAGGGCCTTTCGATCGACGCCCAGATCGAGGCGATCACGAACCTGCCGCAGGTCGCCGGCTTCGCGCACGTCGCCAACTACGCCGTCATCCCGACCGCCACCAGCGAGGAGTACCAAATCTTCTTCGCCCCCCTCGACGACGGACTGGGCGTCGACGTCATGGAGCCGCGCTACATCGAGGGGCGCGCCCCGAAAGCAGCCGACGAGATCAGCATGGACGAGAACCGCGCGGAGTTGCTCGGCCTGGAGCTCGGCGACACCGTTCCTGCGGTCTCGTACACGCCCGCCGACGTCGAGACGCTGTACGCGAACGAGGGCCGCATGGACGACCCGCCGGGCGGTCCACCGCTGGAGCTGCGGCTGGTCGGGATCGAACGCACGCCGGCCAGCATCGCCAGCGACCTCGACATCGCCAGCATGACGACGGCCTCCAAAGCGTTCAGCGAGCAGTACGGCGACGAGATCGGAGAGTTCGGGGAGGTGCTGGTCGTCGACCTCGATGACGGTGACGACGCCAAGACGCAATTCGCGCGAGAGGTGCAGGACATGCTCGGCTCGCCGCAGGCGATCGAGGGTGGCGGGGAGGGAACCGGAAGTGTCGGGTCGACGGTCGGCTTCGCGGCGCGGTCGTTGGCAATCGTCGCCGCGATCATGGCGATCGCCGGACTCGTGGCGATCTTCGCCGTGATGCTGCGCCTCAGCGCGGCAGGGCAGGACGAGCACGAGGTGCTCGACGCGATCGGCGTCGGCCCGTCGGCGCGCAGGCGAGCGAGCGCCCTGGAACCCGGCCCAGGAGCGGTCGCCGGCGTTTTCGGCGCGGTCGTCGTGGCCGCCGCGGCCTCACCGCTGTTCCCATTCGGCCTCGCCGGTCGCGCCGAACCGCACCCCGGCTTCGACCTCGATCCGCTGGTGCTCGTCGCCGGTGGCGTCGTGCTCGCCCTCGCCGTGGTCGGCCTGGCCGTGCTCGCGTCGCGCCTGAGCGCCCGCCGGCGAGGCGCTGCAACCCGTCATCCGTCGGCGCTCGTCCGCCAGCTCGCCGGATCGGGTGCGCCGGTCGCGGTCGTCACCGGCAGCGGATTCGTGTTGGAGCGCGGCCGATCGTCGATCGCCGCCCGTTCAGCGGCGGTCGGGGTTGCGTTCGGATCCGCGGGGCTGGTGGCGGTCGCGGTGTTCGCCGCCAGCCAGGGCGCGCTCGAGCACACGCCCGCCCGCTGGGGTCAGGTGTGGGACGCCGAGATCTCGCTCGCCTCGCTCGACCAGTTCCCCGCTGCCGACTTCGTCGCTGTCAACGACGTGCGGGCGACGCAACTCCTGATCAACGATCGTCCTGTCGTCGTGCGCTCGTACGCGAGCGACGGCGATCCGCTGATGATGGTCGTGTCGGAGGGACGGCCGGCAGGACCCGGCGAGGTGATTCTTGGCGGTCAGACGATGAGCGACCTCGGCGTGTCGATCGGGGACCGCGTCACGTTGCAGGGCAACCTCGGCGAGACCGAGCTCGAGGTGGTCGGCCAGGGTGTGTTCAGCGGCATCGTCGACGTCCCGCTGATCGACGAGGGGGCCGGCGTGGTCGCCCAGACACTGGCCGGCATCACCGACCCAGAGAGCGACGACAGCTTCGGAACGTGGCTGGCGCGCCTCGCACCTGGGACCGACGTCGCCGACCTGGCGCCGCCAGTCGCCACCGCCGAAGGCTGGACCGAAGCGGCCGCCGTACGCGAGCTGACACCGGTGAAACCGGACGAGTTCGATCGGCTGGCGGAGGTGCGTTCGCTGCCGTGGTTGCTGGCGGCGCTGCTGGGAGTGCTCGCGATCGCGACGATGACGTCGATGCTGATCGTCACGGTCAGGCGACAGCGGCGTGATCTTGCCGTGCTGCGGGCGGTCGGTGTCGCAGGCGGTGGAGTTCGCCGGATCGTGTCGGTGCAAGCGCTCGTCGTCTCGGCGATGGGTCTCATCGTCGGTGTTCCGCTCGGGATCGTGATCGGGCGCGTGGCGTGGATGAGCGTGGCCCGCGGATTGGGCGTGGTCGTCCACACGAGCGTGCCGGTGCTGTGGTTGCTGGCGATCGTCGTCGCCGTGATCGTGGTCGATCTCGTGTCGTCGCTGCTGCCCGCCCGATCAGCAGCACGGTTGCGCCCAGCCGAGACGTTGCGCTCCGAATGACGGTCAAGCGCAGGGATCTACACTCCGGTCGATGAGCGACGGTCGGCTGCCGGGGTTCGAGGCGGTCGAGGAGCCAGACGAACGAGGTGGAGGTTCGACGCGACGCACGCGATCGTCGCACGCTTTCGCGCAGCCGCCGGCGGGCGACGAGTTGTCGCCGCTGTGGCTCGAGGAGCAGATCCGCACCAACGTGCGATTGATCAAAGCGGTGCGGGCAATGACCGACGAGGCAATCGCCGAAGCCGGCGGCTACACGTCACGAAAGGTCTTCGCCAGCCGCACATTGGGACAAGTCCCAGTCGACGCCCTTTCCAGCACAGTGGGATCCGAAGCTTGGAATTCACGTGACTTGAAGTCGCGGC